>Ga0136643_10019623_pt1 | contig 10217 bp, 6 predicted proteins | sample TergutLab28metaG_FD_96883 | JGI IMG/M metagenome (GOLD analysis project Ga0136643, IMG submission 96883) | Labiotermes labralis P1 segment gut microbial communities from Petit-Saut dam, French Guiana - Lab288 P1 (version 3) (version 3) | ecosystem: Host-associated > Arthropoda: Insects >... | reverse complement strand
GGGGGTTTTGAGTTTTTCTTTTCCCCCTTTTTTTTTTGAAGCCTTTTTTCCTCCCCCCCCCCCTTCCATTTTTTTCCCTTTTTCCCCTCCCCCTCCCCCCCCCCCCCCTTTACATGTGGAATGCCTTCCACCTCACACCATAGTTACTTTTTCATCATCTTAGTTTGGGGCTCAGTCTTTTGTGTTTATCATAATATTCCCCGTATTCTTTTTATAGAGTTATGTACTTAATAATTGTTAAGTTTCATTAGCTTTATAGACTTATGTCTCACCAGCGCAGATCTTTCCTGTCTCTATAGTGCTGCCCCATCATTTTGGCACAACTTCTGACTTGTATGTCTGTTGGGAACTAAAAAATGAAGGTTGAATGGACCATTCTCATGTGCCCAATATACAAGTCTCAGTGTGGAGCCTGCACCGAAAAGCAAGTACACCCACACAGTGCTCTGTATATGTATATACAGTAGTTACCCCCCACACAAAATACAGAAAATTTTTATTACAAAAATAGTTCACTTGGAATGTCTTAATTCTGCCGGTATGTCTGTTAAGCTGAAACAAATTTTATTTACATTTACACGTGGGTCTACCTCTAAAGTACATTACAGACACGTACCTAGATAAATGGCAGTGTCCGTAAACATAAATTCAATTTCACCATTATATTCCACACTGCAGTATTGCTCAGTACCTTGCTGTGATGATAAATTCAGTTGGTATATATTATACTTTTACAGATATACAGCACAGTTCTTTTTTTCATTCAGTTTTGACTACATATGTTTAGAGAACATAAGTTCGAAATCTGTGTGCTAAAATTAAATTGCATGATTAAATTATGAGTTGAATTCCAACAGTATTTTAATAACCAAATTCCTAGAACATATTCACGATTTGAGGACCAGTGCCCCAGAAAACATTCTTTTTAACTCAACAGTTGTAACAGTAAAGATTACAAAATAGACAAATATGAACACAGAGTTCTGAACATAGTAACTATTAACTAAAGGAATAGAATACATGCATTTATAACTATTTGAGCTGTCTATACCTTTGTTCAAGTCTGTGGTGACTTGGTGTCATGAATTAGAGAAACCATCCTCACACATACATCAGTAATGAACACTGAAATACATTTTACATTCAGAGGACCATGCATTGTGATATATTCTTGTAATAAAAGCCAATGAGATGCACTATTTCTCAAATTTATTTTTGTCTGCTGTCTGCTAGCAAGGTCAGGAAGAGCTTGCTAGCAGACAGTTAACATAACTAGTATGACAAATATCTCTTGCTGTGAATACAGTATTAAGACTCCTGATGATGGACAGTAAAACTGTCCAAAACATATAGAGTTCTGTACCAAAATAAATTTGAGAAATATTGCATCACATTGGCTTTTATTATAAGAACTGAAAAACGTATTTATGTTGTAACAAACCAGAAAGTAATAAATTAATAACAGTAGATATGTATATGTAGGCAATATCTATCTAAACGTACATGAAGTCTTGTACTGCAGTGATGTTTTATTTTAACCCCACCCTCCCACGAACTGTGCATAATATATAATGAATTACACTACTGTGCAAGACTTGACAATTAGTGGCTTCATTGTAGTTATTTAAGAAGAATGTTTCAAAAGAAAGACATATGAATATATTATCATAAAATATTTTACACTTCTTAGAGAGATACATTTAAAAAAACCTTCAGCGTACACAGTTTCAAGTACACAGATGGACCAGTAGGCAAAACGTACAATATTTGCGCTGCCTCTGAAATATTTTCCCATTTTCTCCTATTTTCCAGAATGTTCAGTCTCTCTGGCAGGATCTCCCCCCCAGGTTTGACTGTTCCTCCTTCCATCGGCTTCATCTTAAAACTATGAATACTTCGATGTAACATTTAAATACAGTACAGTATACAATGTTTATTGTCGACTGCATTTCCTGAGGCCAGTTTCTTGGATGATTGGACATTTAGAGTCCCTTGTTGTAGTACACTACTGTCGGTGGATTAGGAATCTTCCGTATTTCCTCCTGGAAGAAAAATGTAGTGCAAATTTAAATTGGCCGCACAGAGTGCTCTCAACTTTTCTATTTTTCAGAGATTTATAGTTGCTCTGTTCCTGAATAAATTGGAAAAAATATACAGTATTTAATAAGGTTAAGGATTTCCACATCCCAATAAGTCATAGACACATGAAGATTTCTGAATACTTTTGGGATGGGAAATTGTTTAGGAATTTTATTCATAACTATTTTGTAATCCAGCTAATGGTTTCTGTACATTTCAAACCTATTTTGCATCTTATGTTATAGGGCTCTAATCATTTTAAACTACACAAAAATACAAATATATGGCAGATTGTTGATGTTATTGCAACAGTATCGGGGCATTTTTAGATTCTTAACTCTAAACATTAAAAGTGAATGCAGCTTCTGATTGTTTTCACTTATGTAGATAAGTTTTGTCGACTTTAGTATGTGGTCTTTGTCAACTAGGTCAGAAATTATATCTTAATATTACTTGTACTAAATTAGCTATCTGCATTAATTTTTTATCTGTATGGAATACACAGAGACCTTTATGAACTCTATGCACAAAATTTGGAGGTACATTAACGTTTTTTACAATTTTGAACTTCATTTGGGGTCTGTCAATTCCATATGACATATATGCAATGTTAGTGTAGATGTAGCGTGTGCTTTATTGCCAGTATACTCAATGGGCTTTGCACAATTTTGCCTCCAGTTGCAGTCACTCTAAATAATAATCGCTGTAGCTTACCTGAAGTTCAGGCTCAAGACTGGACACAGAAATGGAGGCCCTCTGTGAAAAGAGAGCACAGCACATAGGAGTGGCGAAAGTGAGGCAGAAACCGAGTAACGCGAGCTGTAAAGGGGCCGCGGTCCAAGGGTAGCGTGACAAAAAGCCTCGCTTTTCCAGCGCGTTCATCACTATGGGCGTGAAAACTGCAAAAAAAAATGTTTATAACAGCGTGAATCTGAGATCTTTCCATGAGGTGCGGAACCTTCTACATTCATTTACAGGCGTAACGTGGGTGTGGGCCGGGGGGCGGGGGGTAAACGCCCCTCCATTATTTTACTACCTAAAAATAAATTGTTGGCTACTGAGTTGAGGGGGGGGGGGCAAATAAAAAACCCAATCATTTTCTAAACGGTTGTTTGGGTGGTGTAAAAACAAAAACAAAAAAGAAAACCGTGCGTTTTACTGGACGCAGAACAGAGGCATCTGATTCATCCGTTTAGTAAGGAAAAGATGCGCTGTTTACTTAAGGTCATTATATATTAAGGACTGGTTCAAACGAATCGTTCCACTCTTTTTAACGGGACTCCTTCTTAAACTAAAGTTCCTATTACACATTGTCGGCCGATCCCAATAGCCGCGCGGTCTAAAGCCGCTCGCCTGCCGAGATCGCGGGTTCGAATCCCGCCAGGGTCATGGATGTGTGTTGTGCATTGTCAGGTAGAGGTATCTGGGAACAGCTGATCTTTAGCCCAGAGGAGTCCTACCACCTGTGGTGAGTCGCTGTGTGTGATCTAGAAACCTCAAGAATGAGGCGGCCATGGCCCGCCTCGGGCCGCAGCGACACAGGGGGGAAAAAAGGTCGAATTTGCCCCCCCCCCCCTCTTGTTATTAGCCAAGTTCCGGCTATTCGTTTATTGGCACATAGCGATGCGGTACATTGACATTCAAGACGTAGTCACAGGACTAAGGTAAGTCATGTAAACATGTGACTCCACACTGTAGAGTGACAAATGATTGTTGTTGATTGTGCAATTGTTGGGTTAAATGCTATATAATCAGTCCATTGCACGGAATATGCAAAACATTAAATTCTCACAGTGTTAATTATGTACCATTCACCGAACAGTAAAGTAAATTGCACCCTTATACAGACACTGAAGCTCTGCACAGGCCGTACGGCCCGTAGGGGGAGTAGAGGTAAAGCTGTACTCTTTCTTGACCACGGCACTAGAAGGGGCTGAGGGGTCAGCGTCACGCCCTTGCCGCACTTTACCCCCGGAAAGACCCGGTACCCAATGTACAGGAGGCCGGGTGGGCTTCAGGGACGGTCTGGACAGGTGCGGAAAATCTCGCCCCCACTGGGATTCGATCCCCGGACCGTCCAGCCCGTAGCCAGTCGCTATACCGACTACGCTACCCGGCCCTCTCACCAAACAGTTATAAGAGAAAAAAGGAACTCTGATTCTACCACGGATAACTGTGCGGTTATTGTTGATATAAAACATACAGAAGAGTTCACATCTCTGAAAGAGCCATGAGTAGTCTGAGGAATTTGACGTAGTCGCTCAGTTCCGAGTACTTGTACCGTACACCAAAACATAGTGTTCCCAAACAGAGCAATCTCAGGCAACAGCAGTGCCAAAATAGTAGCTGTCAGGTCTCCTCTTCAAAATGTGCATGCGCACAAAATACGGTAGAGTTTGAATTTACAGGAAAAGTAGACGAAGTTTTCCAATGATTATTGTGCATCATAAACCAAAGAAAGTAACAGGAATAGTGAAACCGTGTCTTCCAGTTCATAGCCTATAAGAAAAAGTACAAATCTACAAGAAAGTGTTCCCCATCTCTCCAGTTACTGTCTTACGAAGCTACCATTCCTAATTATATTTCCCTTTATATCAAAGTATATTCAAGTTAGACATGTGAAAACTTCAAGAACTGCGCTACAATATTGCTGAAGGAATAGAAATTTGTCAGTACACTTTCCGTCTTTTGGAAGCCTTCTTCAACCCTAACACAAGACCATATATTACAGACAGGTAAAATTTGCTCTCCATTGCTGCACGGTGTTCTGTAGTGCCTCGTCCATGTAATGTCCGAGCAAGCCGGCTTTCAAAAGGCAGAAATGGTGGAAATCTGATGGTGCAATATCAGGACTGTGGGGTTGGGTGAGGGGTGAGGTAACAGTGTGTATCCTAATTTTGGAGGGTCTCAGTGGTACACGCTGCTGTGTGGACCAATTTTTTTTTTTTGTGAGGAAAAACAATTTTCAAATTTCTTCGTGTGGATCGAACACGACGACGAGCATTCCGACCTGTTGATGCTTCATCATAGCGGCCAGAGTTTACTCTTCTCCGTATAGGCAGGGAAGTCACAAGAATTACATCTGCATCTTATCCAGAGACTATAGTCTTGGTACTTCCTGTCGATGGCGCAATCTCAAATTTCTTCTTCCTTGGGGTTGTCGCGTGGTGCCACTTCATCAATTACCGATTGGATTCGGGTTCAAAATGGTGAATCCAGCTTGGTTATTCCAAGATCTGTGCGTATTGGGTGCTACAAATGCTGACAGAGCACTCAAAGAAGTACGGAAAACATTTGCCACTAATCTTCAGCGCTGATGCTAAGAAGAAGGTGAGGGCTTCCTATTGTAGATTTTCACGAGGGCTGAAAAGTGGGTCCATCAACAACCCGATTCCAAGCGACAGTTGGTAGAACAGACCTCATGCTCCGCATTCGCAAGGATTCCGTTACTCACCCATGCCGGGAGCCGCCATGCCAATTCGACTGATGGTGACTAGGGCGATGCCCCTCTGCGCTGCTGTCTTCGAATCGCCCAGTCTCTTTCCGTCGATGTCGGTGACCGGAACGCCTTCCTGAATCTCCCTGCAATAAGACCTGCGTTCAGTCACTGCGTTGTATTTCTTTGTATTTAAGCGAAATATGCCGCTGATCTGCGAGGCATTCGCACGTCGTGCAAACAGTGTCTCGAAATGCCTTAAATGTTATAATACAATCGTTTAAAGATGATTAAATGCCAGCTAAAAAAAACTCTCTTGGAAATGTCTGTGAAACGTTACTTCACAATTCATAAATGATAGGGCATGACAAAAGGACATGAAAAAAAGTCTTCACTTTTAACCTTTCTTTGATTCACAAAACGATTTTAATTTAATCGAGTTTTCGATTGATTTGGGGCTTTATAATTATTTCTTACGTCTAGGGCATTTGTGACACGCGGTGTATGAATCTTTTGCTAGATGTCTCGCCATAAGTCGTGGCGTGCAATTAGAAAAAGTGTCTATTTTTTTGGGCGGAAACACTTGGTCCAACGCTACACGGAGAAGAAAAACGGGTCAGTTTTTAAACTGGTTTTTGTGGAACAAATTATCTGCTTGCCGTTGTACTGCACCGTCATGGAAAAGTACAAGAAATATTACTACCTGCCTCTTGAGAAAGACAACACTACATATTCCCTTTGCCTTCTCTTACGCAAAACCGACGCTACGACTTGTGGTTAGGAGTCTGCATTTGATCTTTTATGGTGATACTGGTCCTCACTCCCTGTTCGTATTCAGTTCTTATGAGTGTTATGACAATGGATTACTGTCACCCTCCTACCATGTGTCTTTGGGTGTCTTCCGAAAGTAAAATGCATTGCCTGTTTCAGGCAGCATCATGCGTGGCATGTTAATTTCCTAGCAAATAGCAGTCTGATACGAACCTGAGCCTCATGAGTGGAATGTTGATGCAGTTGGCAGCAGCAACAGCTGCGAAAGGGACCCATCTGCCGATCAGCGGTGGGGCTGTCTGTGAACACAGAGAGAATATTTACATAGGGTTACGGAGAGCAAAGGAGAATAACTTACGTTGTGCATAATGCTTTATTCTGCATTGTTGTGGGTTATGTATCATGGCTGAAGGAAGAAGCGCTGTTTTTTAGGAAAGAATGTAGAGCTTGAAGAAGAGAAGACAAGAATGGAAGGGCAAAGGAAGGATCAAAGGAGAAATAGTAACAATCACATAAGAATGAAGTTATAAGAGACGTGGAATAAAATAAATGGATAGAACAGTGAAGAAACCTGAATGTGAGACAGTGATGAATGGTACTGCTGAAGAAGGAGGAAAAACATATGGAGATATACAGCTGGAGTAGAATTAGGCGGATGAGGCAAAGAATAGGAGGGAGGACAAGAAGAAACCAGGCAAATGGTAAACCCTATGACTTGTATTCGAGAGTTACGGTTCTAACATTGGTCGGATTGAGGTTTCTGTAGTTTCTTCAGTCTGTCCAGACAACTCTGGCAGTACCTAAAATTAGGCCACGACCGCTTCCTTCTACATGCATTTCAATTCGTTATTCACTCGTTATCCTACCTTTCGACTATAGAGTCTAGGCCACAGACAATATCGTTAATTAAGTTATTATTATTATTATTATTATCATCATCATCATCGAATTTCTCACTTCTCAGCTTTGGCTGGAAAATATTCACCTCTCCTGGGATGTAGTAAACAACAGGGTTAGGCTCGGTGGTCTTATTTGTAGTTTAAAAAGTATCTTACAATTGAACATGTGCCAAGAATTACAGATTTTTGCAGCTGTATATATGTATTTGGGTGCAAGTTAAGTCTTGTTAGACTTTGTGATAGTGACTTTGGAATTACTCCCGTAGATGATATTAGTATTGGGATCACTTGTGCTGCCTTTTACTTCCACATAGCACATATTTCATTCGCCAGTTCTTGCTACTTTATTATTATTATTATTATTTCACAGCATTGTAGCTGGTTTTCAAAGAATACCGACCACTGATCCAACACTTCTTATTCATTATTCCGCTAAAAACTCCCAAAATATACGGCATACGCTTTCTGCGTGATAATATGTAGACCCGGGCGAATTGAGCAGTTTCAAGTTGTCCTGTAGTTTTTTTTTTTTTTTGGAAGAAGGAGTGGATTCTACCCGATGTGGATAAAGCTAATTGTACTGCATAGACCGCGTTCAGCCTGTCTTGCAGCTACATTATCTTGTATGTTACCCTCATATCGTAAGAATTCTGCTTCTTCCCCGTGAATTATTACATTATATTGGGCGATGTAACATTATCCATGTTCAAGCTGTTTCCAGCTCCATACCTCACTCGTTCCAGTATTGCTGGATGTAAGAAGTTATTGCGTAAAATGACGCTGAGCTGGTCGGATAGTCTTTGTACTGTAACGTTTAGCATTACCGAACGTCTCCATACATTCTCTAACCGCTGATAGCTATATGCCGTAAGTTTGGTTTCCATTTTTGTAATTCTACAACACGCCCGCGCGATATTTACACGAATTTCACCTCTCCAGTTATTGGGTTTGCTCTGAGAAGGAGATGGAGAAAGACCAGGCATGGAGGAGAGGGCACAAAAGAAGTACAATTACGAGGTGAAAATGTGCGAGTTAGATTATTACATTAAAGTGACAAACAAACATGTTTTCAACTCAACAAATTACAACCGCGCTCCTTCTTGAAACCTGAGCAATGTAGCTAGTCCGTTTACGTCATTCCTTTGCGACTTGAAGAGTGGAAAAATATTCTGAGGTTCTGAGGGCTTCCATTACATTACAACAAAAATGTTCAAACTTGGCGTTTACTTCTTCGTTAGTCGGATGTTAGTAACTTTCTGGATGGACCAGGTTTCTTCTTATAAACCTAACAGTCCCTTAGCTGCTCAAGGAATTCCCTTGTTATTCAATAAAGTCCATTTTATGATTTCCTGAGCCAGCTGAATCCAGTCTAAACGCCTTGTCTCTAGGTAAGCTGGTGATGTCATGATTGCACATCCGATCACCACGTACTGTTCACCGGAGGAGCCGGATAGCAAACAGTTTAATTAACCGATTCACTTATCACCAGTACACTGACCTTCACGAGGCTGTTAAGACCCAGAGCAGTCACGAGAGCGCCACCAGTAGCTAACACGTAGGATGTTCCGAGTTGCCTGTCAACAGGAAATTGTGTTGTCACATGGCTTAATTAAATATCATTACTTATTTGTAGGCAACTCGTACGGAAGTTTTCCCTCTTAAAGTGTTATCGTGTTAGTGCCACTTCTCACGAAGTAGTCCAAAATGTATCACATATACAAACCTCGGCCGTTGGCAGAAATGAGTACGAGGAATATTTTCTGGGAGGTAAAGGTGGCCGGTGCGTGGGGCAAATAACTTTACCAGCTTCATATGCCGATCATCTCGAAATATGGGAGCTTTAATTTGCCGGAATCATCTGGGTCTAGCCTGCAATAGGCCTGCACAGGGATTGCTTTACCTTTTACCTTTATATATGAACTGATATCACAAGCTTGTCTTTCTTTATAAAATATGGAGAATATGTCAAAAGGTCAGATACAGGACAAAACAAAATGAAGGAGTAGAATGAAGAATGACAAAGGGAAAAAAACTGAATTGAAATTAAGCAAATAATTAAAAAATAATGGTATAGTAAGAAATACCTAAAATGTGAGACTGTACAGATAACAGGTCCTTCGTCAGCTGGGACTATGAATGACATGTTGCCCTGGGGTCGACTCACCCTTCAACAGAGTTGAGTACCAGGAATATTTCCTTGCGGGGTTAAAGGCGACCGGTGCGTAGGGCTGACAACCTTACCACCTTCTGTGCCGACTGCCTGGAAATCTGGAAGCCTCAGCCTCCTGGAACCCCCAGGGCCGATCTAATCCTGTACAAGGATCGCTTTACCTTTTTATAAGTGTTAAGTTCTGTCGGTTGCATACAAGTCATGACTTCATTACTTCTACGAGTATACTTGTTTTATGTAGGTTACACGTGCATTATTGATTGTTTCTGTGTTTACACAATTGCAACAGATGACTTACTTGTTTGTCACAGGGGAGTCTCCACTTCTGTTCGTGTAATTGACTACTGCGTTGAAAGACTGGTTTACCCACTGCCAGAAAACAACTGCGGGTGTTGTCCTTCAACGAAGGCGAATCAAAAGACGTCATCAGTTATTTCAGCTACACATGTTCAATCCTTAACGTAAACATCTTAGACCACTGTGCATATTACAACAGATATTTATCTTCTGGACTAGAGGGAAGGCATTATTTCGTAGGTGTACCAGAAGTGTAATGAGATGGGCTAGGCATGTGGCGCGTATGGGTTAGGAGAGGGGGGTGTATAGGGTCTTGGTGGGGAAATCGGAGGAGAAGAGACCAGTGGGGAGACCTAGGCGTAGATGGGTGGATAATATTAGGATGGATCTCCAGGAGGTGGGATGCGGGTATATGGACTGGATTGGGCTGGACCCGGATAGGGACAGGGGGCGGACGCTTGTGAGTGCGGTAATGAACCTTCGGGTTCCGTGAAATGCGGGGAATTTCTTGACTAGCTGCAAACCAGTTAGCTTCTCAAGAAGGACTCTGCACCATGGAGTAAGT
>Ga0136643_10019621_pt1 | contig 10218 bp, 8 predicted proteins | sample TergutLab28metaG_FD_96883 | JGI IMG/M metagenome (GOLD analysis project Ga0136643, IMG submission 96883) | Labiotermes labralis P1 segment gut microbial communities from Petit-Saut dam, French Guiana - Lab288 P1 (version 3) (version 3) | ecosystem: Host-associated > Arthropoda: Insects >... | reverse complement strand
CAGGTCTGGAGGGGCCCAGAGGGTTCCAGGAAGTTAAGGTTCCCAGATTCCGTGACAACGGCACAGGATGGTGGTAGGTTGTCAGCCTTACGCACCGGCCGCCTTTACCCCCAGGAAATACTCCTGGTACTCATTTTTGTTAGAGGCTGAGTCGACCCCATGGCCCTAGTGCGATCGGAAGGATTTTATGTCAATAAAAAATCCACTGACACCAGCTGGTATCGAACCAGCGACCTTCCGATTTGTGGCACAGTACCTTAACCACTGTGCTACCGCGGTCCCCAGTTAGAGGTATTACTATCCCGAAATTCTACTAAAAATTCCCAGGAGCCATAGAGGAACACTAGACGTCTGGTTACAACCACTCTCCTGACAGGGATGTGAACAAAGAACGTACCCAATACGAAGAAGGAGAGCTACCAAATGGACCGCGACATTTTGTGATTCGTGTCCTTGATTTTTCGCTGTAGAGCCTCTGACATGAAATGCCCCAAACACCAATTTCCTGTAACTGTCATTTGTTTTATATGTTTTAGTTGCGACGCATCGTGACGATGCACCCCTCGGGGACCTGCAGTACCGAGCCTTCCACTGGAGGGACAATGCTGCGTATGCTTGGCCCTGTTCAGAAAAGGGAAGTGAAAGCCACGCAGAACTTGTCCATCATTGTGCTGTTCTTCATTATCTGTTGGATTCCTCTGTACACCATCAACTGTGTGCAGGCATTCTGCCAGAATTGTGAGATTCCTCTCGAGCTGACGAACTTCTGCATCGTTTTATCACATATCAACTCAGCCGTGAATCCGCTGTTGTACGCCTATCACTTGCGGGATTTTAGGGCTGCTCTGAAGAGCCTGCTGTGCTGCCTGTTCGGCGCCAAGGAAGACAATGCAGTAAACTATACCCAAGGCAAGTGATTTAAGCTGACTTTTGTGCTTCCTCGATACGTTTTTGAGGCAGGTTCCCTTCATGTATTTGCACACATCCACTTCATCACCACGTGGTGAGAGCTGGCTCTACTGCTGAAATGTCGTGTGTGATGTAGGCCTTTGGGTCTACTTAGCATCTGTCACATTTCAGGAACTAGATATACCCCCACTGTCATGTCTGTGGTACACTGAAGTAGACCTTGAGCAAAATGGCTATGCAAAATATCATATCTGGGGTATACTAAACTGTGGTTTTTCGGAAGATGTCTGTACTCATACATGTTCATCAGATATGTATTTAGTATATATGACCTTTCGTAAGTTAGGTACACTCCAGCAACGTAGTGTTTGGGATATAGTTATATATACAATTTTTCGGGAATTTGATATACTCCTGAAGTGTTTCAGAAATATAGTCATTTTGTATAACATTTGACTGTACTTTTGAATCTTCGTGTTTGTCAAGTATTTGACCAGCTGACCAATTTTAATGAAACTTGATAAGAACATTATGCCATGAGGCAACCTGCAAGATAATATTTCCCTACAGTCAATGATTATTAATATGGTGGACGTGAAGTTGTTTAGTGGAATGACACTTAATTTAGGCTAGTAAAATGATGCATTGTAAAGATCTTAAAAAAAATATGAAACTTCTATTGACATAATTTTCTTGTAGAATGTAACATAATAACAAAATGATCATGCAATTTTTTTTAGCTTTTATTTTTATAGTGATTACTAGCAAACAATTAGAGCTAAGCATGTGAAGTTAGGTGGATATAGGTCACGTATCTAAATACTACATGTTGTCTAACTCAACAGCACAAACAGAGTGACTGTGGGAACTATGAGGGTATATCTTGCGAATTTTCGGACACTGAGTCAATGGACTTTTAAGGAATAAAATTAAATAAAATAACAATCAAATAACGGTAGTAACTGACATGTAGGGTGGAAATCTATGCACTAGGGACTGAGAAGGTGCCATTATAGTTAATTTTTACACCATCTGTGCTCAGAATGTAGTGAGATTTGTAAGAACAGCTGCATTCTGTAACAGTAGCTGCAACAACTCTGCCTGTTGTGTCAGACAATGCATGCAATAGTTGCATGATTTTACTGCACTAGCAGAACTGCTGGAGATTTTGAACACTTTTAATAAAATACACACTTTGTTTTCCAGAATCACAAATCAGCCATGCTATTATTGTATATTTTCATTCTTGATCAAAATAAATTTCCTTTCCTTTCCAAATTTTGTTGTCCCAGAAATATTAGGCATTTTTTGTATTTGTAAATACCATGATACCCCACTGTCAACAATTTTGGTCATGTAATAGGATCTTATGAACTGTGTTTCTTACAGGCCACTTCTTTGCTTGTAACACTGACATACCGTATGGACCATTTGTTTGCCCATTCTCCATTGAAAAGTGAGATTTTCAATTACACTGACCATTTTGTTTCTTTTGTTGCAGATCGTAGGTTTGGGTCACAAAACACCCTTCAGCAGCATGGGGTGACCACTCCTACACGAAATAACAGTCAGCTGTCACTGCAGAACGTAAGGACTCTGCAGCAACAACGTCTGTACACAGAGTGTTCTACATTGTCCACCAAGATTAGTAGCAGCCCCAATGCCTCTGGTACCAATGCACTCTCACCTATTGAGTCAATAATTGCAACTATGAACAGCATCCACCAGGCCATCAGTGACCTGCCCCTTGGTGAGGAGACTGTTGCTGTTCAGAATGGACGCAAGAGGATGTGGACACTGACTGAAGTGTCATCATCTTGTGAAGATGATAAACATGCCAACAGTGGACATCTGGCTTTGCAATGTATGGGTGAAACTTGTGTTCAGAGAAGAAGCAGTACACAGAGGACATCAGGACAGGTGAACTCTGCTTATATTGAAGATCCTGTTGTGTTGGACAACACTGAAGGTGATGGTGAAGATGATGATGATGATGTCTTTGTGTCTGGAAATGTGGCAACATGGTCACCAAATATGGCAGTCCTTAGCGAAACTCCATTTGTTGGAAATACTGTAACGGAAAATAGATGTGATATTATTCAGAATTTAGAAAGAGGTTTTCCTCATGAGTCTGTGGAACAATTTGAACCTGGTGTATGGCGTAAAGGTTCAATATCAAATGAAAATCCTGTGGTTACAAGTTTTCCTGAGTACAGCAGCCGATTACACCGGCCAATCAGTCTTGCTATGTGTGATATTGATATCAGTAACAAAACCTTGGATGATCATGATAAGACTGAACTGTCACCATCTCTCTGCAAAATGAAAGAAGTTATTGTAGCCAACAGTGATAGAACAAATTTTAATAATGCTGAAGTTTTAAGGTTAGGTTCTGAGAATAATGTTAACAGTGCTGAAATGAGTGACAAGAACAGAACTTCAATTAGTTCTGAAAACCTAAGACTTAGCCCTTTAAAAATTGTGGGTGAATTTTTATTCCACACGAATTCTAAGAAATCTACATGTTTAAAAGAAGGAGTTTCAGATGATTCATGTGAATTAAAGAAAAATGATGTTCATTGTAAAGTGTCCTGTGACTCTCATAGTACGAGGCACATGCAGAGATTGAAAGATTCAGAAACTGTTCAAGAGAATGGCTCTGTCATCAGTAAATGTGAGGTGACTAAATGTATGGATGACATGGCAATGTGATATGTTTTCATGTTAGCTGTGCAATAAAAGTGAAGTGTGGAAATTTATTCCCTGTAATATTTAAAAATGTTTGTCATTTCAAAATGCATGTCATGACAAAATAAATCATGTTTCCTCGTCTAACGTACATGGCTTTTAATACAGAATAAGTGGGACTTTTATATGAATAAAATTGTAAGTATAATAAAATGACATTCTGTAGAAAATGACTGTCCATTATGCACACCAAATTGTGTAAACAGTGACTGCAGAAGTGTGATGTGAATTAATAATTTTCACCAAAAGGTTTTAAATGTTGTGATATGTACAGAATTTGGGAGAACCACAGTAAATCTTGCTATAAACTGTATATATACCTGCTGTTGTGGCAAAGACGTATTAAAGTTGGCAGTGTAATCTGTTTTTGAGTTAGGCTAAGGCCTAAGGTCTGTCTCCACTCCCACATTTTCTCATGGTGTTCAGAGTGACAATTTTACTTTACTTAAGACTGCTCAAATGAGAATAATGTTTATGAAATCACCGGAGCATGAGATGTGCTGAAATGGAAATGCCAGATGAAATAATGATTATCATATGTTGCAATTTTGCTAAATTTTCAGATTTCCAAATTTCAGAATACTTTTTTAAATGTACCCAAACAGTTTTCAATAATTCGTTCTTTATCCTTTATCCTCATTAATGATGAAATTTGCTGGTTACTGTTTGGCCCATAATTGTTTGATTACCAGTATTATTCTTCTAGATGTATTATATTAAAAGATTTAGTTCATAATTTACAGTAACCATTTTCTGTCTTGACTATGAAAACCAACCAGTTAATGCTGTATAGGAAACAACAGCTCTTTTTTTCTGTGATCCCACACAACAAATAATTTAATTCTGTTGCCAGGACATAGAACTTTAAATGATAAAACCTCTTGGTATATGAAGTAACAGCTAGGTCTTGAAAGGTTACAAAATTGGTCTGAATGACTTCATTAGATACTTCAACACAGTGTACAGTACAAAAGAAGAGTATACCATTCTTTAATTTGGACTTACATTCAAAGGGTTAGCACTTGATAATAAACAAACAAAACCATCGCTTTCCATATAGGCCTGTGATAGTCCCTATCTATTATGAAAACCAACACCAAATTGTTGGTAATATCTCCATGGAGTTCATACATTACTAACTTAACTCTTCAAAAAATCCTGCACATCTTATGGACCCCACACTTATAACATTCTGTACATAACATCCTTATTTATATGCAGTAAACATCACAGCCTATTGTTATGAGATTCATTCTAATATTATCCTTCCACCTACAGCTGTGCTGTTCACACTCCTTAAAAAAGAAACCACATTGTACATCATACCAAAGACTGTACAAAGCACATTTTATAATGTTCTGTAATTTTAAACTAAATTTCTATTGCTGTACTAAATATTTTTTTAGATACTCATATTCAATTTCGTTTGCAAGAGGAACATCATAACATTCATGCCATGACACTGCTGCAGATAAGCCATAGTAAGATGTAACATTAAAGAGAGTTTATCTCAATATTTAACCAACTTGATGCACAAAATTTGTTTCACAATAACTTTATTTCATGCCTCTATATGTTTCGAGCACATGTGCTCATCATCAGGAGGTCAAAATTGCATTACACAGCCTCTGGTATCATCACACTTATAGGTGGCTGTCTCGTGCACGAGACAAATAGGTTTATATGCACGAGACGGCCACCTATAGGTGTGGTGATACCAGAGGCTGTGTAATGCAATTTTTACCTCCAGATGATGAGCACATGTGCTCGAAACATGTAGAACCATGAAATAAAACTTATTGTGAAACAAATTTTGTGCATCAAGTTGGTTAAATGCTGAGATAAATATACTGGGATGAACGGTCAACAAAACGTCAAAATTAAAGAGGGTGTTAAAATGTTTGCTTCCCTCACTAAAAAAATTGGACTCACCTGTTCTGTATGTTAGTTAATACACGTACTATACATGTTTTACCCTGCAAATCCAACAGAACAGAACAGAAAAGAAATTATTTATATTTCATTGGTTATTTGTAGTACAAGGATCTAGAACATATTGCATTATGAAAGTAATATAATACATTACAGTTTTAATGCGAGGTTTGTAGAACTGTTTATAGTCACCTGATAAGAAAATCATGTTATACAGATGACAGAAGTATTTGCATAAAAAAAATATGAACTACTGTTTGAAAAAGATTCTGCTAAATAGAAGGGTTTTGCTAAGCGCTGACTTAAATAGTTTGAATGTCATTGTTTTTAAGGTTTTACCATCAGATAGATGAGCCATGTGTAACATGATTCCTTCACTGCACACACCCTTCTGGTAACTAGTGAGGTTAGCATTTGGCACAAGAAGGCCATGTTTGTATCTAGTATTTGTACTGCATATTTTTGAAATGTATCTGACATACTCTATATTTTCTATAACAAAAGACAGTAATGAAAATAGGTATTCATTGACAAAGGAAAGTATATTATATTTCTTGAATAACTCTCTAAAATAGGGTTTTTGACACCTGCCAGTAATGTAGTATTTTGGGTGGTGAACACTATTATTCTGTCTGTTGAATTTCAGTAAAAGATATTTTGTCAGGCACAGGTGAACAGAAATACGCAAAGTGACATAGGTGGATATGTGGTATGACTGCCCTCATGGTAAAGCATGCTGAACCAAACCTGAGGTTATTATTTTAAATAGGTTCAGTGGTACAACTGAAAAAAAATTCAAACCTAAGAACAACAGACAACTTCTAAGGGCAGAATATCTTACTAAAATAATTCAAATGGACCACCCATCCAGTACTTCCATGAGTATTGCTGCTAAAGCTCAAGATACTCTCCAGTTTTCCCAGAGTACTGCTGCTACTGCCCAGGATACTCTGCCCATACGTGTATTTTCTCTTGCAGCAGTGTGTAATTTTATCATTTTGTGTGTATAATAGTGAGGTAAGTACTATAATAACCCAAATGATGTCCCATTCTGTCTGTCCATGAGAATTGCTGCTAATGCTCAGGGTACTGTGTCCATATCTGTGTTTTCTCTTTCAGCAATTTAGTTGCTTGGGAGGAAACGGGCCAGTGTGTGACATTGACCATCCACCTCCATCTAGCACCTGGGCCTTCATGATCTCTTCTAGGGTGCACTTTACATTGTGTCCTTAATTGTTATGTATGTACTGTGTATGTGACGTTTTGGGTAAGTACTATAATCACACTTAAAACGACAAGGCATAGCAGCGACTTGTCGGCGTTGCTATTCAGTAGCAAATGTGCTACAGAAGTATATGTAAGAGTAATAGTTTTCGGGAAAAAATTTACAAGTTTTATCACCTTTGTAATAGATAAAGGAAGTCATTTATTCCATTTCAGTGGTATGGCTGGGCCATACTAAAAATACCGGAGAATTTGCCACTGCTAATACGCACGACTCGAATTCAAAATCGCGCGTCACGTCACTGTCACCAGGATCGGAGATGTTAATTGAGCTGCCATCTAGTGCTCAGAGTTGCATTGAAAATCACAACATTTGCAGTGGTGCCAAATTGTAGCAGTGGTCTGGGAGACACACTTTGGCAGATTGGTAGGCGACAGTAGCGAGTGCGTGCGAACGCTATTGGCAGCACTGAACGTAGCGCTTTCGTCAACGTGCGCGTTTCCTGTTGTAGACACGCAAGGCAGTTCGTAGGAAGTGTCTGGCAGGTGGCATAGTTATGTACCCCTGTTGAAGTTAGATTGTCGAAGGTGGTTGCGGTAATTGCTTGGTGTCGAATGTTTCTCTGGCTGTTGTTAGAAAACAGTGACATGACAGTACGAAACTTAAGTATTAATACCAATTCTGATAGCTGCGATTTTGTTGGAGCAAAGTAACGTGAAGGTATCCTAATTGGGAATAGAATACGTTCCGTGAAGTTTTTCTGAGCAGTCAATTTTGGCTCATGCTGATAGGTACAGAATTGAGTATTACGGGTGCATGTATTAAGGCGTTGTCATGGCGACTGACTATAGCCGTCGAGCTCGCGAGTATTAACATTATTTTCATTCTAGCAAAGTGAGTCACTGCTGTAAGGACTGTTCCAAGTGTATAAATGCGGTGTTTTTGAAAGTTATTAGATGGATGAAAAATTCGTGCAAAAAACTCTGTAATTTCGGACGCATCATCTTTCGTATTGGTGGTATTCAGGTAAGTCCGATCTCGATCAACTTTGTCGCTTTCCACGCGTAAAAAAGAAATGTTGTTTTTAAATAAAAGTTTTGTGTGGTTTATGTGTTGGGAACATATTTTAACTTTATGATTCGTTGCACACTTGGTCATAAGGGCCTTCAGATCTGCCGATTTTTACTGTGCGCTTTGCCTCTGCTGTTGAATGCAACTGTTGTTTACGTGTCATTTTTCACATTAATACTTGCTTAATTAAGGTAGTAACCTGTTTGTAAAGTTTGCTGTCACACTTGGTAAAATAATGTGGAGTTAACTAGGTTACGGTGCATGAGTTGTGTTTAGTAACAGTAAGTATCATTCATTTGGTTTCGGGTTAGGAGGTTAGGCTCAGTGTATGTTTGCTTTTGGTGAGGTCTACTTCTTCCTCTTTGAAATCATGAATTTGCAAGTATGTGCAGTTTGTGGATCTTGTTTGGTTTTGATTCTGAAGATTATCTCAGTGCTGGGGACTGAAGAATTACACATTTCTGTGGAATAATCAGTATATCCCTTTCATCAGGTATCTTTCCAACTAGATTAAAATTTTCATTTGTGGAACCAGTATTTAAAAATGGTGGTAGATTTGATACTTCTAGCTTTAGACCTATATCTGTATTCACTTCTTACTCCAAAGTTTTTGAAAATGTTATATATGCAGGACTTTATCAACATATAAGTCAGAATAATATACATGTAAATGAAAAATATGGGTGTAGGAGTGAGTAAGTAACTTAAAAAAAATGCCTCTTATAAATTAATAAATGACATTTTGTTAGCCCTGAACAATAAATTAACAATTGGTGGCATATTCTGTGGTTTAGAGAAAGCCTTTGACTGTGTTAATCATAATATTTTTTTTTTATCTAAACTGGAATTCTGTGAAATGGTAGGCTAAATATCATGCTTTTATAAAGTCCTATGTTAAAGATATCAGAGAGCATTAATAGATAATAGAACACTCATAACAGTACCTCTTTTGGATGGGAGAAAGTCAAGCACGAGTTCCATAAGATTCAGTTCTTGGTCCTTTATTTTTTTTTTATGTAAATCATTTGCCAAAAATAACAACTAAAAAAGCTAAACTTATCCTACATGCTGATGACACTGGCATAATAGTAACTAATCCTAGCTATAAAGATTTTAAAATTAACACAAATAAAATATTTGTTGATAAAAGTGAATGGTTCAAAACTAATTTGCTATCATTCAACTTTAAAGAAATTCATTACCTCCAATTTATGACTAAAATATTCAAGAAAATGGTGTAAATATCAGTTAAGATACCAAGTACATTACTTGCATTTCAGGCACTAAGTTTCTTGATCTATTTATTGGTGAAACATCATCATGGGAAAATCACATTAATCAATTAATGTCAAAATTGAGCTCAGCCTTTTATGCAGATAGAACTGTGAAAGTTATCATGTCACAAGAAACTCTTAAGGATGATCTGTTTTTCCTATGTACACTTTGTTATGACTTATGGTATAATATTCTGGGGTAACGCACCATACAGTATTAATATTTTTAGGATCCAAAAAAGACTAATCAGAATTATTACAAATTCAAGAAAAGAGACAATTTCAGGAAACTTTTTAAATATGTAGAAAACATTTTTACCCATTGTATATATTTCCTTATCATTATTATTTGTAGTAGAAAGCAAAGATCAATGTAAATCAAATCAAGAGGTTCATAGCACCAATACTAGATATGGCACTAACCTTCAACCTCCAGTATCAAATTTAGCAACATTTAAAAGAGGAGCCTACTGTTTTGGGGTTAAGGTTTTCATTCATCTTCCATCTACCATAAAAAGCTTGTCTAATGAGATGAAATTATTTAGACCTTCCTTTAAAAGTTATCTTCTTGCTAAGTCATTTTTTTCTTAGATGATTATTTTAATTGCAACAACAATTAATGACCTTGGTCTCGAGTAAGGTATTTTAATTGCAATTATTTTATTTTACCATAACCATTTTTATATTAATAAATAATGTTACATTATATTTCAAGTCTCTATATATAATTGCAACTATAATTTATAGACTTCTGTCCTGCATAATGTATTAAAGCTGTTAAATACTTGATAATGTTGACAGGTAGTTATATTTATAAATATAATTATGACTGTTTCTATTTATCAGTAAGCATTTTTTACTTATTATTTATTATATATTTATAGCTATGTGACTATTGTCTGTTGACTATTTTTGTATCTGTATGGTTTTGTAACCTATGAAAATTTTACTAGGAGATTTTAATGCAAAAGTAGGTAGAGAGGATATTTTCAAGCCAATAATTGGACAGGAGAGTCTCCATCAGGATAGTAACGATAATGGGGTTAGAATAGTAAACTT
>Ga0136643_10019617_pt1 | contig 10218 bp, 6 predicted proteins | sample TergutLab28metaG_FD_96883 | JGI IMG/M metagenome (GOLD analysis project Ga0136643, IMG submission 96883) | Labiotermes labralis P1 segment gut microbial communities from Petit-Saut dam, French Guiana - Lab288 P1 (version 3) (version 3) | ecosystem: Host-associated > Arthropoda: Insects >... | reverse complement strand
TTATACATTAGGTGCGCGTTATCTATACATCAAAAGGAATGTCGAAAAAGTTTGGAGTGCGCGTTATACATTATCTATCGAAAAATACGGTACTTTATCTCCAGGGAAGAGACATAGGTACCTGATAAGAAGGTTTGTCCAAAAGAGACAGCTGTTCTGAATAGTACTGCAAAGAACGCAATTTGTACTCATACTAGGAATCAAAGAGGCTACACTCAATTTTGGATACTTCTGAATGCAGTATAGAAGTGTTAACCACTTGAAGATAATATTCAGTAATATCAAAGTGACAGTATTAGTCATGACCTGACATTGAAATGGATTTTGGAGATACTATATTTTATTAATAAGTTCTACACATGTATTTATTTTACTCTTAAAACTGGTCAATTTTCAGCACTATCACCTAATTTCTGGTAATTACTGTCAAAAATTCTGAGATGCGTATATTAAGCATTGAAAATACGCCTCAGATTTTAATTTTAGAAGACAGACCATTTCATGTTGTTCAGAAAGAGAGAAAAACCTTCCTTTTTTAAAACCACACATTTTACAAGAAATGTAAGAAGAATGGAATAATTTAAACACAATCTGTAAATAAATAGTCCATGTACTGTCACTGTAGCATAAACATTATGAATATTATGTACTTAAAATCATACACAGTCAATCAAAAAAATGCCTATTAACAAATTCAATACTAAGTAAAACTAAAGATCTACACTTAGGTGTTACTTATGAAAACACATTAAAATTCCTTTAGGTAAGTACGGTTTCCATCAACATAACTTCAGCAAGTGATCACAATCCATTTTTATAAAAGTTCTCTCTCTCATAAGGTACCTGACATCAAAGTAAAATGATATTAGATGCTACACATTTTTTGCTGCATTCCTACCTATACTAATAGCCTTCAAATTTATCCAATCTGTGGCATTAACACTGTCTATTTTACAATGTATAAAGCTATGCACATTCTGTTCTCATTTCTGGACTTAAAAATTTATAAAAGTGGGCAGGAATTGTGTTAATTGTGGTATATACCTAAAAAGCACTTGCATATGTACATAATGCACTCACAACTATGTGCTATTATACTTTGGTCAGAGATGAGCTGCATGATACATCAAAATTTGCAGGTGACAATTAATAAACATCCCATTGTGCTTCTTGAGCTGAAATTATATTGCATATCCTATGTTTCATTACATCTCCTTGCTGCTGATAATCATAAATGGCAAATGTTGAGTTACTGGCTATCTGGATGAACAATTTTCATACTTCTCTTCAGTTAACTCTAGGCCAGTGGTGAAATGGTGTCTAGAAATAGGCCATGGTTGCTTCTTTCCTAATCCATTAAATATTACATGTATATATATATATCACTGTGAAATGTCAACAGTTTAAGAAATATCATTAAATATTCTACAGATCAATCCATCACTTATCCAAACCCAGCATGCAACTTTTACATAAGAGAACTCACAAAACATTACCATTTATTTTCCTGTTACTGACCTCTGTAGTAAATATTCGATCACCTCAAAAGACTCATTTTCCACAGCCACATGCAAAGGAGTGTTGCCAGCATGATCTTTAATACTTAGATCTGAAAAAGGAAAATGGTACAGTTTACATTTGGTACCACATTTGACTAAAGGCTGGGAACTGCTTTACTTCTGGCAGTCTCGTTACCTGTCCAATTGCAGAATGTCAAAGAGACTGTTTTTATTCCTCGCTTATTTATGTAAGATAAGTTAACATTCAGTGGTTAAATGTAATTGCACTAACTAGTTCATGGATAATGAGGCACAATTTTAGATAGTTTAGGGATCTGTCCACCTGTATATCCATAATTTCTTTTAAGGGCAATTCCAGAAGGAATTAGTCACAGAACTCAGTATGTGTGAAAAAGACTATCAATAATGCAGAAAATAGAAAGTGCAATAAAAAATGCCATAGTGCATATCCCAAAGCATGCACAGTCACTATTTATATTTATATCTTCTGAACCATACAGGCACAATACAAGTGTTAAAGAAAAGAAAATGTGGTCTCTACTGGAATGTACAAGAAAAGTACAGTAATTTACTGAGTAATCAATATTTCACCAAAGATGCTCAACAATATTTAGGAGATAATCTTCTACTCTATATTAGAAGCCCAAGAGACAATTGTAAAAAACTTACAATTACACGCCTGAATTATTATTATTACATATTATTAAATATGTAACTTAAACGTTAGTATTTAACAGGGGGTACACACCGAACTCTAAACCATGAGTGAGTTTACACTTACTGTATTGGTCCACATACATAGTTAACATTCGAATTCATTAACGTTGTGAACTTTTTTCCATCGTTTGGTGCATTATTTCCCTAATTTTTTTCCACGGCGGAACCCCCTAAAATAATTTTTCAAATCCCTAGGAACGCCAAACTCTGAAATAAGTACAAAACAAACATACTGTTGGCAGCACACGGAGAATACTGCAGTATTGCCAATTGTCGGGAAAAAAATTCCCGCGATGTTTCGAGGGCATATGGAATTTTTCGCTGTATGTCAAAACATTGTCTGTTTATTCCGTGATTTCTTGCGGAACCCCTAATGATGCTCTGCGGAACCCTGCTTGGGACAAACTGGTCGAATATATTGAAATTTAACACGCTACGTTTCGGGAACGGGGTCGGTCCCTGTCTACAGGCTTGCTTCTTGTACAACAAAATGTTATTACAAAATACTTCATTACATTCTGACTAAAGACAGACTAGAGTCAAATCAGCGAGTACAACACATCTCAATGACAGTTTAAAAACTAAACCCAATGTAAATAATTATTATGTTGTTTCAGAAGAAGCAAGCCTAAAGCCGGAAACAGATCCTGTTCCCGAAACGTAGTGTTTTAAATCTAAAGACATTAGACGATGGAAAGAGCACATAAAGTGAATGAGTTCAGATTAAATACACCATCGTCAGAACCTTACACAATAAAAACAGTCAAATTTATAATAGCCGAAGTTGTATATCTAATGAGTTACAGTTCTTTCTTTACGCTTATGTAACACCAAGTGCTTCTTAGGAATCATTCCTTAAATAAACAGGATACCTACTTAATTGGTCTCTTCTTTAACTATACTATTCATATTACTGATTTGATAATATTGGTCCAACAGTATAAATTCTTCTCTCCTGCCCAATAATTTTCTGAGATTTTTATTGTATTCTCTAATAGCCCATAACACGGACTGCGTCTTACTAGCTGCATACTCCAGTTGGAATCAAATATTAAGTAGGTATTTTTGCATTATTTTTTATCTCCTTTATGTTTGTTCAATCGAATGTATTGAAAAAGGGAAGAGAACCCGTAACTTAGAACGAACTGATCTGCAGTCTATACTGTTTAATTAGTTGAGACCTTGTGTCCGTAAAGTGGGCTCTGGGAAATACAGCCTGAATATAAGCCATACAGTGAAAGATAAAATATTCTTTATTTTGACCAGTCTGTTCTACAAACAAAGTGGCATTAAATGATTTGCAATAGCAGCGACAGGATGCCAGTCACTTTGAATTACGTTGTTGCAGGGGACTCCCACTAATTCACAGCACGATAGTTTCTACACATATACATAGACTGCGCTATTTGTGACTGTTATACCTCCTCCGTGTGCGGCGATGAACTGCAAAATGTTCAACCTGTTCCTAGCTGCCGCCTGGTGGGCAGCTGCCCTGCCTCTGGAGTCGCGCACCCCGAGGCGCCCTGGTTCTGCCAGATATAGACGCCCGAAGTCTTCCACATTGCCGCTCTCCGCAGCCTGCAACCCACCATACACACTGTATCTATTGAAATACTAGGCTTTTGTCCTTATTTGGAATAAGTGCAGGGCCTAAAGTCAAAGTAGGCCCGTAGTGAGGAAGCTGTGAACGTGCTGGAGTTAGGAGTTTCCGGCAGCGGTGCTAGTGAACATTACAGTCGTTTCGATATGACGCAGTGTAGATTGGTGTACAGATATCGAAGTTTTGGACTAACCTGAAGATGGAGACAGCAAGATGGCTGCTCCACTGAAGTGCTGGTACCTACATACCAGTCTAGACTGCGTCATATCGCAGAAGGCGGTAATCTCATGTACGCACGTTTGCGCGTATTGCTGTTACTAAATCGCATATCGGATTTAAATGAAATTCATTATTTCAAGCGTAGTTAAGTTTTGGAACGATTTTTTATTCTGGTCTCTACTGGCTCCCTCCTATCCACTTCTACACTCCACAAAATATAAACATACCATTAAGATCAGTGGCGCATAGCGTTGGGTGTTTTGTGGTATGATTTCTGATGATTGGGAGGTCCTTCTTAGCAGAGGTTCTATGTTTCTATACAGATAAGACAATCTTCTCTCAGTACTTTTATTTTTGCTACTTGGTGATGGCCCCTTGCCGCCGAAACATGCTTTATGTTCGAAAACGAGGGCTATAGAGAGCGTTGTGATTGACGGCTTAAATAATATCTTATTTGTGTCACAGCGGGATGTATCAAATAAATTTTTCTCATGCAAGAGTCTAATACATGGAATTTTTTGTAATAACCAAACGTCTGTTGGGGGGTGGGAGACAGTAAACAAAAGTCTCGAATCAAGGAATGGCGACAGAAATTCTGTAATTGGAAATCTCTCAATATTGATACCGCTAGTAAGCTTCGGAGAACAGCCTCGGGATATAGGACTCGAGCGCGTAACATTCACGCTCGGTAAATAAAATTAAATTTCTTCTTAATTGAAACTTGAGTCATTTACAGCTGTTGCCTCGTTGACTAGCAAAGCTAAAATGTCTTCGCAGTGGAGCACCTTTAGAAAAAGTTGGCTCTGACTGGTATCTGAAATAATATAAACTTACCAATCCTACAGAGCGCGTAGCACTCGGTGATTTTGTCATCCAGTTATAAGAAATTCAAGAAATGACAGATACAATTAAGGAATACTCTGATATACAGTAACATTTGTTCTAATCCACAATATTGATGCAAAATAAGCTATTAATTCGGTTTATCTTTTTATTTAAATAAAATTATATACGATCAGTTATTCAATACCTAATATAATCTTTTATGCAATAATCATAATAGATTTTTGTAAAGATTCACCACTATGCTCACAAAAACATGGAGTCTTTTGAACACAGTGATGACAGTTCACAAAAATCTCTCATGACTAATCATATACCTATCCGGCAAACAAACACCATCCTCAAGGTGAAAGGTGCTCAAGTTTCATCAGTATATCTTGACAAATAATGCCTTCGAGCCCAGCCCTTCTAGAGAACTTAACATTTCTTCGTTACTCAAGAAATTCCCCGCACTGTGTGACACCCCACGATTTATTATCGAGTTAACAAGTAACCACCATTTTCCCCTATCCTTAGCCAGATAAATCCAATCCATCTTATTCCATACTACACTAAGTTTCACCTTAACATTATACTCCCATCTATGTCCAGGTCTTCCTTCGGGTTTCCCCACCAAAACCCTGAATGCAGTCTCCTCTCCACTGTGCGTGCCACATCTATCAACATATGAATAATACAAAACTTTTGTTATTAAGTTTTAAAAGGCCAAATGATTAACGATCATTATTGCCGGTAGGTTCTATCGCGTCTGAGCGAGCAGTTCCACCGAAAACACGCGGAACAATTGTGGAACAGGACTGGCTGAATGACCATTACAGTGCACCAGGGCACTGTGCTTTCTCAGCGCAGTAATTTTTGGCCGCTAATGACACGGCCGTGTCCCCCGACCCTCCTTGCTAGTCTGATAGTGTTCCTTGTGATTCCTTCTTTTTCTTGAAAAGGAATCGCAGGTAGGAGGGATTCGTTTCCAGGATGTCCCTGAAATTCAGAAACAATCACTGAATACGCTCAACGCGATTCCACAGGTTCCAGAGGTGTGCCGGCAGTGACAGAAAGGCTGGATCCGTTGCACAAACTCAGAACCGGACTACTTTGAAGAGGAAAATAACAGGCAATGACAAATACATAATTTAAATTCCCTTATCTGTTCAATCCGGGAACCTTTGCATAGGCTTGACAGAATAAACCGAAATTCTGTACTTCTCAAGGAAACATATGTACCTCGCAATCCAAGTTTTTATGTTTTGCTGACTGTGCATCTCAGCATAATCTTAGTAATTAACTAACTTAATGCACACATTCTTCTTTTATAATAAGTTTATTATATGCCTCTACATATTTCGATCACTATGCGCTCATCGTCAGGAAGTCAAAATTGTATTATACAGCATCTTGTATCATCACACCTGTAGGTGGCCGTCCCGTGCACACCTGTGCACGGGACGGCCACCGGCCACCTACAGGTGACATGATACCAGATGCTGTATAACACAGTTTTGACCTCCTGATGATGAGCACATAGTGCTCGAAACATGTAGAGGCATATATAATAAACCTATTATAAAACAAGAATTTGTGCATTAAGTTGGTTAATTACTAAGATTAAGATTCGCAGTCCAAGTTTGAAGCAGACAGCTATTCCGCGTATATACGTTTATTCCAACAGTTAGATATTAGTCATTTAGCTTCATAAACTGCTGATTTTATTGACAAATGTTACATATTTGTACCAGTAATAACTATCTACTATAAGTGTTCGAATAATTACTAGACACCAATTGAAACAGGGTTTACCTCCCTTCCCTTTTCCGAAGTAAAGAATTATTTTCTTAAACATAAAGAATAATTGACTGACGTTAGTAGTGAAGACGTGTCTACTTTGGAAATAGTAACCTTACTTGCATACAGGATATCTTGGTGAAATTCGCCTTATAACGCCAAGTTATAACCTCCTCTTATACACGTGTATAAGAGGAGGTTTAAAAACTAAGTTAACAAACATTCTGCTGCCGAGAACATTGTTCTGACTTCGAGGTATGCAGGGCACTTGTGGCAAGCAGATGGTACACATTAAACCACCATGTATTCACCACTGACATTCAAATATCAATTGCAAAGTGGCACCAAGGTTTTGTATCTCGCCGTAGTGGAGATCGGTGTAAGGTGCCTCTAGACGGGAAGTGTCAGTTTGCTCCACTTCGTCATCTGTTGCAAATTTCTTGCCAGCCAAGTGCTTCTTCGGGGGTTCAAGGAGATGGAACGCGCTGGTCACGAAATCGGGACTGTAGAGAGGGTGGTCCACAACCTCCCAGCCTAAATCTTTCACAAATCAGAAGCTCGGCTTGTAGCATGGGGCCCAGTGGTTTTCATATCCGGCTCCTTAAAAAGCACGTAGCTGGCAACCATTCGCAAGAGCAGCCGACGAAAATCAAGGTGTCACCTCCTGGCTACAGTCATTATGTACAGATTTTTTTTAATGCTGGGGCACGATCCTTGGTGCCTAGTTGGAAAAAAATGTTTTACTGTCAATGGTGACTACATGTGTACCATCTGCTACTCACGTAACATGGATACGTCGAAGTCGGAATAAAGTCCTCGCCTTAAAACTGTTTCTTTATTTTTAACCCCTTTGTACGTAGACAAATGTCACCGATTACAGCATTAAACGAAAAAGAAATTCACTACATATTTTGGCGTCAATCTTTAATCTCGACCAAATTATTCGGTACTTCTAATATCCCACATAAAGCATACATAGAACCTTCAAGAGTTCTTCTCGTAATTAGGAGCCTCTATTTACCATATCCGATCTCCTGAATCTGGATTCCCATAAGTTGAAGCAAAATTCTCGGGATATATAATTGCGTCTGGTAAACATTAAGCAGCTTTGCATGTTTTCTTAAATGCATTAAGTTATTTAAATCCCCCTTTGAGAGGGGCGGTGAAGTGGACTTATCTGATCATGAAATATGTTTATATACACACACACACACACACACATACAGTCACAATCTATTGTAAACCCTCGAGAGTGTCAGTAACTGGAGGTTCACATAACGCATTTCTGTTAAGTGGCTAACAACTAGAACTCAATACGTATTCCAACACTGTTACATGTTAATGCGGAAATGTCCCCTTTAACTTGTAATACTTTTCAAGCTTCACATTTTTAAATAGACTGTTTGCAATGTTAGGTATTTCGCAGACCGCGCCATGCATTTATTGCAAACATAAACCTTTAGTTCCAAAACTGATGTCACTCCAGACACCACGCTCAGTAGTCAATATAGCTACACTAAGCTGAAGACCGCTTATTATAAACACAGTGAAGCTTAACTAGAAGGATAATTCTCTTAATGTGCCTCCCGTAGGGAATTTTTTTTTAACTTATGGAATTTTCTACGTGATAATTGAGTAAATTAAATGTCATATGGAACGTATTTACACCGGAATTCACTTGACAACTTTGATGTAGAATTTCCCAGCACAAAACTCCATCGAAATCTGTTTGGTGGTCTCGGCAAGGAAACGTGCACAAAAAAGAGGCACCAAAATATTTGATTATCCTGGATTGTTAATTTGTGTCAATGGGTGAGTAACTATCGACTTTTCGAAGGATCGTAGTGCCCTTAACATCAGGGACAAGCGGTAAAAGGAGACTGCTCTTGGCGCGTTTTTACATATTTCAGAGTGTTTTCAGTTCTGAGAGGGTTATATTTCAGTACTTTGCTGTACTGTAGATCCGAACCCAATCCTAAAGGACAACAGCAATAGGCACGTACAGAGGTCAGTGCACTAAAACTGACAAAGCTATGAAGTTTTAAAAAAATATGGGAATGTAAAGCCGAGCAGACCGTATATTCTGGGACACAAATGTGCGTCATTTTTACTTCTTTAGCGTATACACTACTATGATAATGTCTGATTACATGTAATACAATGCAACATTTAATTTCTTAATTTGTAGACTTGTACAGAAATTTTAATATATATAAATTACTTACAAATAAATTTCAATTTACATTCTAAAATTTCAAGGAAATCCCATTTATAGGGAACATTCAGATTGCAAGGCTTTCCAAATAAAAGAATTAAAAAATTAAATACCTTTATATATAATTCTATATGAGGACTGATAATAGTTTCACTGAGCTGAAACATGTAGCCTAAAATTTTACTCTATTACTACAAGCTGTGCGCTAGTTGATATTTTCTAATTTTGTAAACAATGTTCTGTTCATGACTCCCATTATTATATAGCGGAAATTAAGGGTTTAAAATCTTAAAAGAAAATACAGTCCAAGATTTTTCTTAAAACGGTATTGTTTTAAAATTAGATCTACGTAAATTTGTCTGATTTGAGTGCAAGCATACGCACAAAAACATACACTTGAAAAAGTTTTGTTACAATATTAATGTGTTGCTGCGGACTGATTTTAAAGTGCTTACTGTTCGGATGAGATCCAGTCTGCCTTTTGTCCACAGTTGTCTTATGTTACAAGGTATAGTTAAGGATTTGTGACAAATTTAACGAGGCGGTTTCAATTTGGGATTTTACATAGCGGCTAATGGGATGTGAACATGGATTTGAATGGCAGCTATATGAGGAGGGATTTGGAAGAACACGAAGCTCATCTCAAGAAGCTGGCCTTGAACTCTCTTTGAGTGTTTAAAAAATTACAAACCTTACGAATGACTAGCTGATTCTACGATCAATACTTCAGTAATAGATTGACTCTGACAATATTAAAGTAAGACACATTACAGTTCAGCGAGCATGTTTGATCGTCACACAAGATACTACTAAATTCAGTGTTATTACGTGATGTGGTGTAGTAGACTTAACAACATGTCTTCATTGAAAGTTAAAATTCACCTAGACTTTTAGTATGGAATTAAAAGACTCGACGAAACAGTTGCTTTCTTTATCTGGGGCAAGAATTTTCGAACTTTTTATTGGATCCAAAGGTATTATACAGTGTGATGTTTGAGGCTTTAACAGAGGGAAATATAAAGATTATTCTTTTTTTTTGTTACCCCTTGTAGTCTGGTACTTTACTTTTCGGCCAGATTAAGTGGGGACACATCCAAGAACACAGTAATGTTTCTTCTTCTACAGATTCGTAAACTCCGGCACTGGTACTTATTCTGAGCCAAATAAATCCTTCGTACGTCCTCATTTCCCATAGCCCACTTTGATATCCATTTTAGTATTATTCTAAGGTTTATGCAAATTTATCTCACAAAGAGTCTCTTATCTCTAATTCTTCTGACGAACTGCGCACGCATTTTACATCTCCTGTGTGAATTCTGCCTTAC
>Ga0136643_10019614_pt1 | contig 10219 bp, 7 predicted proteins | sample TergutLab28metaG_FD_96883 | JGI IMG/M metagenome (GOLD analysis project Ga0136643, IMG submission 96883) | Labiotermes labralis P1 segment gut microbial communities from Petit-Saut dam, French Guiana - Lab288 P1 (version 3) (version 3) | ecosystem: Host-associated > Arthropoda: Insects >... | reverse complement strand
TCAGCCGCCGCTGTTGTCACAACCAATGTAGTAAAAGCCGCACCTATATGGCTTACATTAGAGAATCTAAAAGACGGATACGCACAAGCTATATTGGTTAACTCAGGCAATGCCAATGCCTGCGCACCTGGTGGAATGGAAGCAGCAAAGGCCTGTGTTGAGACAGCAGCCAGAGTCCTTGAGCTAAAACCAAGTGATATAATCGTCAACTCCACAGGCGTAATAGGCCAGCCTCTTCCTACAACCACGATAACAGATGCTATACCTGAGTTGGTAAGCGCTTTGTCTTGCGACTCCCAGCCGACGGCTGAAGCCATTATGACCACAGATACTTTTTCAAAAAGCGCCGCAGTAGAATGTGAAATCGGAGGAAAAAAAATTATATTCGGCGGCATTGCCAAAGGCTCTGGCATGATACATCCCAACATGGCTACTATGCTTGCTTTCTTGACAACAGACTGCAATATCTCCCCAGAAATATTAAGAGAAGCCCTAAAAGACTCCGTAAACCGCACTTATAATAGAATAAGTGTAGATGGCGATACCTCCACCAATGATATGACGGCTATATTAGCTTCAGGCACCGCAGGCAATCCACAAATAACAAAAAAAGGCGCTGATTACGACGCCTTTCTAATGGCACTTAACGCAATAAATTTAAAATTGGCAAAAGACATAGCCAAAGATGGTGAAGGAGCTACTAAACTAATCACCTGTAAAGTGAATAGTGCAGGCTGTGAAGAAGAAGCTGCTGCACTGGCTAAGTCGGTTATATCATCTTCATTGGTGAAGGCTGCAATGTTTGGTTCCGATGCCAACTGGGGTAGGGTGCTATGCGCCATGGGTTATTCCGGCGCAGGATTTGACCCAGCAAAAGTGGATGTATCCTTCTCATCCAAAACAGGCCGTATTGGTGTGTGTAAGCAAGGCATGGGCCTAGCCTTTGATGAAACTCTAGCCAAAGCCATACTAAGCCGTAGTGAAGTAATAATAGAAATCGACTTGAATAGCGGCGTACAATCTGCCGAAGCCTACGGCTGTGACTTAACCTACGACTACGTAAAAATCAATGGTGATTATAGAACTTAGAGATTGCATCTTTTCAAGAGTTGTCATACCACTGTTCTTGCGACTTATACAAGCGGGCGTACTCGCCATCTGCGGCTAGTAGTCTATCATGATTCCCATCTTCTACTAATCGGCCATTTTTTAACACTAAGATACGATCCACAAGCCGCACAGAGCCCAGTCTATGGGTGACTATAAATGCGGTCTTATCTTTAGCGATTTCGGCAAAGCGGTTATATATGCGTGTTTCCTCTACGGGGTCTATAGCGGCAGTAGGTTCGTCCAACACAATCATATCGTGAGCCCGGAACAGACCTCTTGCAATTGATATCCGTTGCCACTGGCCGCCAGAGAGGTCTACACCATCAAATTCCCGTGAAAGCATTGTCGAATATCCATCAGGAAAAGTGTTTGACTCAGGCTCAACACCTGCTTCTTCGCACACGCGGTCAAGAATCTCTTCATTTGCTTTAGTGGATATATCGCTAATGCTTATGTTTTCGCTAAGGAGCATCTGATATCGTTGGTATTTTTGAAATACAGCGGTGCTTCTTTGATAAAGCTCGCTTAACGGAATATCTTGTATATTTACCCCACCGTGAAGAACCTCGCCCGAGGACGCATGATACAGCCCAATTATCAGCCTCATCAATGTAGATTTCCCCGAACCATTTTCACCCACGACGGCAATGGTCGTACCCTTTTTAACCGTCAGACTAATGTCTTTAATCGCTTCCGCTTCGGCATTAGGGTAGCGGAAGCAGAGATCTTTAAGTTCAATATCTCCGGCTTCCTTAGCCTTCCCGCTTGTTTTGACTTCTGGTAAAGCAAGAAAATCCAGATAGTTGCCTACGCTTCCCATACTGCGGCTTACGAAGCGGAACTCATTTATAACCCCGTCCATCATATCTCTGATTCTAAATATCGAGGCAAAGACCGCCGCAAAGGCTCCTATACCAATAACCCCGCCTATTATGGCGTTTAACAAAAGGTATAAAACCCCGCCGTATCCAATAACGGTAAGCAATGATGTTACTGTGACCACAAGGGCGTCTTTTCTGTTGGAGATGCGCTGTATTTTTTGCATCTTTTTAAGCGCATTCGTAAACATATCCATAAAAATTGAAAAGCCGCCTAGTATCCGTGTTTCCTTGAAAAATTCTCTGTCGGTCATACAGCGCTCATAATAATCAAACTCGCGCCTGATGGGTGCTGCGGCATTTTCCTGTTTTATATAAATTTTCGCGGTTATAACCTGCCCAAGCGCCATAGGGATAAAAATAAAAATAACCGACAGCGCAAGCACAGGACTAAGCGAAAACAAATAAGCGCTCATCATCGCGAAGTAAGCCGCGTGAAATGTTAGCATGTATATTGTCATATTGGCCATGGCGCCTGCATTGAGACAGCCCTCATGGGCTTTATTTATTGTGTCCAGAGATGAAGTATCTTCAAATACCTCTGGAGAAAGACGTGATATTTTTTTGTGGATTTTGCTTTTTTCCTGCCCCAGCATTTTATTGATTAAAAAATGGCTCATGTAGTGAGAAATCGGCGTCAGTGCTTTGTTTGTTATAAACACTGCTGCCATCACACCCAAGGCAATAAATGCAGTCATTAACCCCACTGTGCCTTCATACAATGCCGCGCCTGCATCGAACAGTAATTGCTGAGATATGACCTCTCCAACCAAGAGCCCCGCACAACCAAGATAGAGTAGTATCAATATCAGAAAACGTATCTTACCCGCGAAAAAGAGCTTTGGGGTAACAAGTCTTAAAACATGCCAAAGACCATATTTGCTTTTCATATTAAAACGCCCTCGCTTTCTGAAGGCTTTGCATACCAGCTTCTTTGGTTTTCGAACATTTCGGCATAAATGCCGTTTTTGGACATCAGTTGGGCATGACTTCCCATTTCTGCAACTCTACCGCTGTCAATAACTACAATTTCATCAGCCATACGAGCCGCACCCAGACGGTGGGTTATAAATAAAGTGGAACGCCCTTTGCTTATTTCTGAAAAAAGTTTATATACTTCACTTTCTGCCACAGGGTCCAGTGCCGCTGTAGGTTCGTCCAATATTTGCATTGGTGCGTCGCCATAAAGTGTGCGAGCAATGGCTATACGCTGCCATTGTCCTCCTGACATATCTACCCCGCCTGGGCGTATTTTTCCAAGATTAGTCTCATATCCTTTGGGTAATTGTTCTACGCTGTTGTCAATCCCTATAAGATTTGCTGCCCATTTCATACGCTCATCGTCGTCTTGGTTTACATCGCCAAGCTTAATATTTTCGGCCAGTGATATGGAGTATCTTGCAAAATCCTGATAAACCACAGAAAACATGGCTTTTATTTCGCGTAGTTCATACTTCCTGAGATTGCGTCCATTGATAAATATATCGCCTTCGTAGTTATCATACAATCCTGTAAGAAGCTTGGTTATAGTTGTCTTACCAGCACCATTGACACCTGCAAAGGCATATTGTTTCCCGCCTTCCATCACTAAGGAGAAGTCATTGAGAATCTTTTTTTCGTTTCCGGGATATGTAAAGCTCACATTTTTGAATTCAATGCGTTCCAGCTTTACGGCACCTCTATCCGAAGGCGCGTCAAGTGCCCCTTCTTGCTGACTAAGGGCACCAAGGGATTCTATGTCCTTTAATTTACCGTATTGCCTGGATATATTAGAAATCGCATACACCATGAAAGTTCCCATAACCTCGACTAGTGCCACTACAGCAGTCGCTAAGCCTATAAACATCCCTGGTGTCATTTCTTGCCTCGATAAAGGAATAAGCATAAAACCAACCAAGATAGACGAAACCAGCAGTGTTACTGAGCCGGCACCGGCTCTTTGTGCCGTAAACCTGCTTGCGGCTTTCATTCTTGCTGTATGTGCGTGTAGAAATTGTTCCGACCATTTTGTATTAACTGCATCACTATAGCCAAATAAGCTACGCTCTTCCACCGTTTCACGGTCGGATAGTATCTGGGAAAGATAATCCGCACGCCGTTCGTGCTTTGCGGCCTGCACATCGGCGATGTGCTGCTTTTCGCCGCTCTTTTTAGACAGAAATGCAAGTGGTATCGTCATGGCTAGTACCAGCAGAGCCAGCCACCATATTTGTGTCAAAATGACGGTTAAAACAGAGATTATCCTTACTGCAATTGCAATCAGCGTATACGCATTGTTGATGCCGCCGATAATATCCCGCTCCGGTTCCTTACACACTCTGGATATAAGATTCCAGGAGTCATTGTCTTCTATATGGCGGTAGCTTAAACGGGCGCGCTTATCTATAAGCGCTTCGCGTAGGGCCTTTGTTAGATTTAGTGTGAATATTCCGTCGACAAAAGACATTAATGCAGTTTGCATGTGGGTATATATCATTATCAGCAAAATTAGCCCCATGGGTAAAATGATTTCGCTAATATCAGCAGTGCCAGTAAAGTAAGATATTGCAGTGTCAATAAACCGTGCAGTTACATATACCTGCATCGCCGGTATTAAAGCCGTGATAATGCGGTTTGTTGTTTTGATCAACATGCAACCCGGTGAAATCCTCATTGGAAGAATGATAAAATCCCAAAAATGAATTTTTATATTATTAATGGTGAATCTTTTCATCCCGGTTCTCCTTAGTTCTTAGTAGCCGCAAACCTCACGGTATACTGCCTCAAGTTCTAACCCAAATACCTCGGCTGATAATGGCTGGGCAGCCGCATAGGCCCGCCTGGCCACTCTTTTAGCAAAATCAGGATTATTTAACACATATGCAACTGTGTCAGCGGCTTCATGATCCTCTTCAAAAATAAACCCGGTTTCTTTGTGCCTTACTAGGCCAAGAAAGGCCGGGTCTTTTTTTATTACAACAGGGAGTCTGGCAGCCATGGCTTCGATATAGGTAAGGCCCTGGGTTTCGGAAGTAGAAGCTGTGGCAAAAACATCTCCTATTGCATAGTACTTAGGGATATCTGCCCACGGCTTTAAGCCAGCAAAAATTACAGATTCGTATACTCCAAGGCGTTTTGCCTGGGCTGTCAGCTCTCCCCTAACAGGGCCATCTCCGACAATCAGCATTTTGGCACTTGGAACCATGGAAAGGAGTTTTGGCATCATTTCGATAAGCACATCCAGGCTTTTTTCCTTTGCTACGCGACCTATTACAGATATCACTTTATCATCTGGTTTAAGTCCTAACTCTGTACGGGTTTTTGCTAAATCCTTTGAAGAAAATCGTGCTGGGCTAAAGGGCATAAAATCAAGCCCTGTAGGGATTGTATGAATTTCCTTTTGTACGCCAATATTTTTTAAATATGTTGCCGTTGTATCTGTTGGGGCAATAACCGCGTCTGCACGGTTACAAAAAACCCGGCTATACCGCTGGGCGCCTCTTCTTGTTATTAGTCTTCCGTTGGCGATATAGTGTACATAATCCTCATACATAGTGTGATAGGTATGCACCATAGGTATGCTGTACATCTTACTTAAAAGCTTGCCAAAGAAACCAAGGCTAAACTCAGTATAAGTGTGAATCACATCAAGCTTTAACTTCCTGGCCTTATATATAAGATGGGGTGGATAAAAAAAAGCCATGCGATGCGTGTCTTTCAAGAAAAACAGTGGGACACTTGGCAGCCTAAATACCTTAGATTCAAAGGTAGGAGCCTCTGGATCTGTAGTTGTAAAAATATATACCCTGTGTCCAAGCTTTGTAAGCTCGGCTTGCAGCATCTGCGCCGAGGTCACAACGCCGCTAATCCTGGGGTAGTACATATCTGTAAATAAACCTATATTCATTTGTGCTCCTTTTAATGGGGCCTTGCGCTTATATATATGATTTTAGATCATTGATTAAGGCTGTGAGTTTCTCATCCGCTTCTTGGAAGGTTGCGCTTCTGCCCATTGCTACGCCTACGTATAGCTTGATTTTGGGTTCTGTTCCGGAAGGGCGTATACACGCCCATGACCCGTCTTCCATGGCGAAGTATAGTACATTGGATATAGGGAGGCCTGTTTTTTTTGTAACTCCTGATTTTATGCATTTAGCTGTATCAGTTAGATAATCTCTTGCTTGAATAAGGCTTGAGCCGCCAAGGGTCATAGGTGGTGTAGTTCTTAGATCAGTCATTATACGTTTAATATCGTTTAGGCCTTCAATGCCTTTCATCGTAATGGAAGCAATTTTTTCTTTGTATAGACCATATTTCTTATATAGTCCAAGCAGTACTTGGTAGAGATTAAGGCCTTGCTTGCGATAATACGCTGCTGCTTCGCATACCAGTAAACTGGCGGCAATTGCGTCTTTATCTCTTGCGTATGTGCCTGTAAGATAGCCATAGCTTTCCTCAAAGCCCAGGATATATGTGTGATTCCCTGTTTCTTCAAATTGCTTAATCATTTCACCGATATATTTAAATCCTGTAAGCACTTCAAAATAGTCCATATCATAAGCTTTGGCGATGGCACGGGTCATATTGGTGGATACGATTGTAGAGATTACCGCTCCATTCTTAGGAAGATCAGCCCTTTCAGAAAGCATATATTCAGTTAGCAAAACGCCGGTCATATTTCCTGAGAGGAATATATATTCTCCTTCGTGCTTACAGGCAACGCCGACCCGGTCCGCGTCAGGGTCAGTGGCTATTATGATATCCGCGTCTACTTCTTTGGCGAGGTCTAATGCTAGGGCAAAAGCCGCTTTATCTTCCGGGTTAGGGTAGGCGACAGTTGGAAACTCTCCATCGGGTTCGGTTTGCGTTTCTACTACATATACGTGCTTGAATCCCGTTTCACTTAGGACGCGTCGTACTCCAACATTACCTGTTCCATGTAGAGGAGTAAAAACGATTTTCAAATCTGATTCGGGGATGATATCAGGGTTTAAGCAGCATGATTTCACATTTTCGAAAAAGGCATCATCAACTTCTGATGGGACTATGTTGTAAAGACCTTGTGCTTTCGCGTCTTTAAGCTGCATGGTTTTGACCATCGAGAAATCTGTGATTTTATTAACCTCAGAAATTATTGCCTCATCTCTAGGGTAGGGACATTGTCCACCATCTGACCAATAAACCTTGTATCCGTTGTATTCTGGGGGGTTATGGCTTGCGGTGATTACAATCCCGGAAATGCAGCCTAGATGCCTTACCGCGAACGAAAGAAGTGGTGTAGGTCTAAGACTATCGAATACATAGGCTTTAATCCCATTGGCTGAAAGCACCAACGCAGCTTCGAGTGAAAATTCAGGAGACATGCGCCTGCAATCGTGTGCAATGGCTACGCCCATGCCGGGCGTATATGAATCTGAGGCTAAAATATAGTTAGCAAGCCCCTGAGTGGCTTTGCGAATGGTATAGATATTTAGCCGATTACTACCGGCTCCAAGTACACCCCGCATCCCTCCTGTACCGAATTCTAAATCACGGAAGAAGCGGTCTTCAATTTCTTTTTCATTATCTTTAATAGCTAGAAGCTCATCTTTGGTATCCTGGTCAACCAGTGGGTGTGAAAGCCAATTATCATATTGCGTGCGATAATTCATATAAATCCTCCCTTAGATATAAAATACCCCTTAAAACCATCCATCCCCAAACCGCGCAAAGTGCGGTTTTTTATAAGTTTTGGTTAAGCTTTTAAAAAGCTTCTGGCTGGTCGCAAATGCAAAAAGCACATTTGTTGATCGCCCATGCAACCTGGGGATGTGGGGCGAAGCCCCACGGTTTTAAAGGGTTTTAATTAACGTTTAAATATGTTAGTAATCTTGCTATGCCATTTGGGGGCTTCATCGGCCCCGGTTTCGGACTTTCTGCGGGATTTTCGTTGCTCTGCTAGTTGTTGCTTTGTTTTCATGCCCTTCATGCTTACAATGTAAGCCCCTGCAATTTCTACTGTTACTGTTTTCTTTACCGGAAGGGCAGGAAATACCGCATTGTCGCATATAAGAGTCACTATTTGGGGCCCGATTTTAGCCTTAACTAGGGGCATCTTCATTATGCGTCCCATTCGTGGGATCTGGCTGGCCATGGCCTTTGGCAGATTTGCGTTGGTTACCTTGTCCTTTTTCTTATCTATTACATAAATTGTCGCGGTTTGCTTATGACGCTCTACCATTTCTTGTTGGTCGGACATTCTTTTGCCTGCCCACTTGTTGAGAAAGTACAACACCGCAACAACAATACCCAAGATTAGTACAATCAAAATCATTACATCAAAAATACCAAAACCACCTGTAAATGGAAACAAATAAATCCCTCCGTATATCATGTCTTTTTTCTTTGCGGCAAAACCGCTCTACGAATTATATAAAGTTTACGTGTCTTAGGCAAATTTTCCTACTCCTCAAAAGGAGGTACCATCTCAGATCTGCCTCTAACCCACCATGGCGCAGACTCACCGGCTCTCTTATACCACTCCATAGCCTGGTTGTGATCCTTGTGAACCCCAAGTCCGTGTTCATACATCATACCAAGATAAGAGGCTGCCCTTGAGTCAGTACTAGGCATTTGTTTAAACAGGTACGCTGCCCTTTCAAAGTCCTGCGTGACACCACGCCCATAGAAATACATAGCGGCAAGGAAATTTATTCCGCTTGGATTTCCAAGTTCCACAGCTTCCCGGTACCAATGTAAAGCCTGGTGATAATCTTCTTCAACTCCAAGGCCAAATTCATAAGCCATCCCAAGGTTTACCATTGAATTTGTATCACCTTGCAAAGCGGCTGTGTTAAACCAGTAGACAGCCTCTTCATAGCTCTGCTCTACGCCATGCCCTTGTGCATATCTTGCGCCTAAGTTGCCTTGAGCCATTGCATTACCCTGGGCGGCAGCGCGTTTATACCAATATACGGCTTGCTCGTCATCAACTTCTGTTCCAAGGCCAACAGAAAACATTACCCCAATTCGTACCTGAGAAAACTCGTTATCTTGCCGGGCGGCCTGTAAGTACCAATAAAGTGCCTGCTCGTAATTCTGATTAAGAAGATGCCCACTATCGTAAAGCCATCCTATATGAGCTTGTATCTCCGGGTCATGGGTTTCACCTGCTTGATAAAACCAAAATATAGCACGATCATGATTGCGCCTTACACCAATCCCGTCACGATAGTTAATAGCCAGCGCCAACATGGCTTCATTGTGTCCTTGCTCTGCTGCCTGTCTAAACCAAGACGTAGCCGTACTAAAATCTTGTACAATCATCAAAATACGCCCAAGTTCGTACTGGGCATCCATATCCCCTTGTCGCGCTTGCTCATCCAAAGTTGGCTCTTGCAGCCCGCCTTCTTCGGGTATCTGTGACATAAATTGCCGCGTGGCGATAACAGAGTGTATAGTCATAACCCCGCCGGTTACAGCAAATATCAGAATCAGGATATAAACAAAAGCCTTAAATCCCATCGCCTTAGAAGACTCAATGCCAGCTTCTTCTATATCTGGCTCCGGCTGATTAATTTCCGGAGAAAACAAATCTCTTAACTGCCGCCCAAGAAGTGCATCTGCTTGCTCTTGCCCTCTGACATCGTCAATTTTGTACTCCAAACGAGGCTTACCAAGACTCATTGCGTGAGAAGCCGCAAATTGCATATTGCTACTTCCACTGCTTGCCCTCGATGTGACCATCAAAAACACAGAGCACATATCAATCATTTGGAGATTTATATCATTTCCACCTGTTAAGCTATTTCTGTCAGCGAACCAGCATCTTAAACCGACTTTTTCAAGCCGCGCTATCAGATGCTTGACTTTTGGCAAATCTGAATCTGAATAACAGATAAATAAATCACTTGGGAGCATCGTATAATTGTCGTAATCCAATAATAAAACCCCTTTCGAAACCATTATATCGGTTTTTTAAGGGGTTTTCTAGGGCTGATTATGATATTTACTACGTCATCAGCATTGTGGGCGCGCTGGAGGTTATTCCTGGACTTGAGACTTATGAAGCTGCACAGCCTCTTCTATCTTCTTCGGCACCCTGGGCGGACCTGTTTGTTCAATTATTATGACGCCGTCGTAGTTGTAGAATCCGATGTTATCATTTACGTTCCAGCCATTAATTGCTCTTACTTCTTTTGGGATACTAATCCTATAAAGATCATCAATGGGTCTTATTTTTATAGCTTCCATAGTTCACCTCCTCGTTTTTG
>Ga0136643_10019610_pt1 | contig 10220 bp, 6 predicted proteins | sample TergutLab28metaG_FD_96883 | JGI IMG/M metagenome (GOLD analysis project Ga0136643, IMG submission 96883) | Labiotermes labralis P1 segment gut microbial communities from Petit-Saut dam, French Guiana - Lab288 P1 (version 3) (version 3) | ecosystem: Host-associated > Arthropoda: Insects >... | reverse complement strand
GGTTGGTGTTGTGTTGTGGTGGGGGGGGGGGGGGGGGAGGGGGGGGGAGGGAGAGAGAGGGGGAGGGGGGGGGGGGGGGGGGGGGGGAGGAGGAAAGCCAATGGGAGTGATTATGACAGCATTGATGTTAATTATATAGGGTTACAGTATTATATATATATATATGCACATATATAAGAGTATTATGACAGAATTTTGGTACGTTCGGTTCAATCAGACAAAAAGAAAAGGGCCAGCTGGTATGAAATATTTCGTACATGGATGCCATCAAGCGCAAGGCTGGACCTTCCGCCAAAACATTTGTTGTTCTTGTTGTTGTTCAAATGTTTTTGAATCTGAAATCCTGCATTAAATTATATGAAGCTTTAGATTTTACAATTCACCGGTTGAATGAGGGTGAACAGCACCGAGCGTTTCGGTGAACGGTCCAATCAGAACTGAAGGTTATTAATAAATTATTAATCTTTCCTTGAACTTATATCATTTTTGAATAATTTCTTTTAAGCTTACATTCCATACCTTACATTCTACCTCTATGAATTTCCCACAGATAAATCCTGCACAACATTTAGCACCAATGCACCTCTCATAGTAATACACAGTGCATTTCGTAGACTAACCCTGAATCCAAACTGCGGTGAACTCTGCCAGTTTATTGTTTAAAGTGCATTTCGCATGAAGTGCACTTTCTCCGAGTTTTAGCCCTTTCTTACAGTCATGTTTTAAGGACGACGTTTGGTTTGAAATTCTGAGTAAAAGGACAATTTCTTACGACCGGAAATTCTTTAAGATATTTTCTCTAGAGTTTCCGTGGGATTATTCTAGGCATGTAAAAAAGTCATTACTGCTGCTTTCTGTTTCCCCCTTTCAGATGGCTCAGAAATTTCAGATTCAAGGGGCAAGAATTCTGTTATTAAGAACTTTACATTCTGCAAGGAGCAGATTATATGAAGGGCGATGTTTCCTCGGTAGGCAAAGTTTTGCCACTGGAGGATTGAAAAACCAAATCGGACAGAACGGAATAATTAGCAGACAATATTAGAATTAGTTGAAATTCACTTTTTTGCACTATCGGCGACTGCTGTTGCCTTCTACGCCTTTGTAACAATCTTCCGAAAGTGGTTACCGCCGTCACGAATGGTTTGTGTTTTATATGAGGCTGAGCCTTCAGGAGTCTGAATATTTCTGTCTAAAGACCAGAACCTCTGTGACGTATGACTTGGCAAATACTGTACACTCATGTTACAATATTCTTCTAGCAGAGATCCCACAAAAGAATACACTTTAAAAACCTACACACATTTTCTTTGCTTTTAAAATTGATAACTCAGACATATATGTTCCTGATGACCCCAAATATAGCTCAAGCAAGGCGACCCGGGTCCATTTTACCAGTTTACGTTTTTAAAATTTCACAAACCCGTCCTTCTCGCCCGAATTTATTCACCGATATACAACGACAGTCATCATTACCATCAGTCTGCCAATAGTGGAGTTTGCTTTCAGAATACCTGAGTATCCTTTAACCTTACTAACAATTTCCGAAGGCTGTAATTCAGTGTACCATACTCACCTAAACCCTAGTGTCAATATATATGAATATTTAAAATATCCCTCTTTTTTTGCTTACTTAAACACCAGCTTGAAACTTAGAACTTTTCACTCAAAACTCGCTTCTCTTTCCACGCAGTTTGTTTCAATCGACACACTCTCCAGTTTCTACAGAAACCATGCAAATAGCAGCACAGATCACGACGCAACCAGGGACGCAGTTTTTCTTAAAAAACTTGCTCGCCCTCTGGTACTTTTAACCCGAATTTAAACCACGTGTATAAGCGAAGAATTCTGCGACAAATGTGTTAAATCTTCTGGTTCATAGTCCTTTATTATTATGATGATGATGATTATTATTATTATCATCATCATCATCATCATCATCATCATAATCTCCTTTATGCAAGTTATTTATACTTATATTCCTCAGACAAACTATGTCCCTAGGGAATACAGTGTTGCAGCTATTCTGTTGTTACTTTTCATGGTGCTTATATCGTAAGTTCCAGTGTTGAATCTATTATATTTTTATATTAGTACTTTCCGAAGTATGTGTGCAGTGCCCAATATGGCTGTTTTCTGAAGTTCCTTGACTTCACGTTTTCCCGGTATGTCGCTCACGTATTTTCTGAATTATTATTATTATTATTATTATTATTATTATGCCACAGAAACTATGCAGCATGGAGGCTATAATGACAGTGATTTGTTTATTTATGTACTACTCTTGGTTTATTTAACGATTTCTGTAGCTCAGACAAGAAAACTTCGAAGAGCAGAATGATTACTGAATAAAAAACTGGAAATGATGAGGAAGGGAGAGGTCAGGGAGTAAAAGTGTTTCCTCGACGCTGGCAAGTAAATGCCTCAGTCAGGATCAGTGGCCTCCGGACAGAGAAGCGCGTGGAGCCTTCCATTGCAGAGTTAGAGTGTTAGTCAACCGCCTCATTTAGTTGTTAGGATATGGTATGTATAGGAGGAGAATAGAAATTATTACCAAGGAATTAAGAATTGAATAGATGTAGGTAATTTTATTATGAATGGAAAATTGGTATACTGAAACGATGGGAAGTGTGTCCATAATGACGAGTTATAGTCGGTCCGGTGACCATGTTTACAGTACACATAGACAAGGGCGAAGGGGGAGATGGTTTGAAGAGTTGGAGTTCAACATCTGGCGAAGTGCGCAGCGAAGCGTAACACCGCTGTTCCGGCTTGGGAGGACAGTACAGATGGTGGATTTTGGTAGAAAGGTAAAGTTGCCACTGTGCTTGAGCACCACAAGATGACGTATGTGGGCGTGAATGTATAGGCCCTCGATTTCTTAATCTCAGCACTAGATGGCAGCAAGTGGGGAGCTTCACGCCCCGGCTTTTTTATTCCAGAGGTAAAATCCACAGTACCATCTGGATGGGACTGTATGCGCTGAGGACAGCAGAAAGTTATCTTACTCTTGCATGGAATTCAAATACTATTCGTCGGTCTTCCAACCCATAAACTAGTCCGTGTACTGCTGAGCTACTGTGGTTCATACTGATTGGGTAGGAGCTAAAGCTGCAGGCTAAAGCATGTGCTTTAGCCTGCAGCCCGGACACTACTCCAGCCTAACCGCACCTAACCTTCAACCTACAGCTAACCAAGAACGAAACGACCAATGTGGTAATCAACATCATAGTCGCGAACTCCTGATGATGTGCATAGTAGTGCCCGAAACATGTTGAGCCTATAAGAAGTACAATAAAATAATAATTGGCATCTAGTTGGTTTTTATTCTTCTGTTATTCGCCATTTCATTTCAACTTTACTTTTGATTCTCAAATATGACATAGAGATGTAAGAATGTTAGAAGGGTTTGGTAACTTCTGTTACCATATTACTTGAAAGTATACAAAGAATAAGACTAACACCAGCAACTTGCGGAAAACTGTTAGAAAGTGCGACTAGTAATTAATACAGAACGACGTCAATGTCAAATACCGGCTACATTATCGCGATTTGTTGGCTCTGATTATTCAGATTGTATTATTCTGTGTTGGGTTGTCACATCATATTGTATGTATGTATATATGTATGCATGTCTGCATGTATGAATGTATGTATGTATGCATGTATGCATGTAAGAATGAATGTATGTATGTATGTATGTATGTCTGTATGTATGTATGTATGTATGTATGTATGTATGTATGTATGTATGTATGTGTGTGTGTATGTATGTGTGTATGTATATATGTGTGTGTGTGTGAGTGTGTGTGTATGTGTGTGTGTATGTGTGAGTGTGTGTGTGTGTATGTGTGTATGCGTGTATGTGTGTATGTATGTATGTATGTATGCGTGTATGTATGTATGTATATATGTATGTGTGTGTGTGTGTGTGTATGTATGTGTGTGTGTATATATATATGTACGCAAAGGGTTTTTCAAAATGATTGTCGGGATACAATTGTCCAGCGGCAATTCCTCTCATATTTTAGTAGAAGCCTCCTTAGGCGAGCGATCAGCCCGTGCCAGGACATCTAACTTGACAGGACCTCAAAGAAAATCAGGAAAAAAATCGGTATTCCGAAAGAGTTTCAAGCCCACGATCGAAGAGTTAAAAGAATCGAAGTCTTACTGTTAAGACTTCAAGAAAAAAATGACTGCAATTTGTACAAATGTTTGCTCCTTTAGAGTCCTTTTTGCGTTCCGTTTCCTACAATTTTACAAATTAAATTCTTATTAGAAAGTCAATTGATAATAATTCCGGATGTAGAGGTTTAGCCGCCATACGAATTATGGTTGTTCACGGTCTGGAAGAAAGTAGCAATTTAGCTTAAAAATGAATTTCTTGAGAACCGCAAAGCACAGTAAGGACTACCTGAATTCCATCTTTAAGAACAATCAGCTTGGACAACAGATTTAAAATTCTCCATCACTTAAAAACCCATTACGTGGGCTTATCAAATGTCGAAATGCCATTCCTACACCTTTTTATATCGAAAAAAGGCGTCTGCTTACGTAGATGTTGCCATGGAGACTACGGATAATGGCTGATGTTTTTTTAACACCGGGAGCGATATCAGCTTAAAACGGCTAATGTTAAAGTTCTGTCACATTAGATATCCCAAACACAGGAGCACATTAGCAACTGGATTCCTCCCTGGATAATGCATGAGGGTTGTATCCTATTTCATAATATTTGTACTTCCGTTCTTACGGGTTACACAGGGTTACTACGTTACACATGTCTCAGAACGCATTTCAGTACATTTCACAGCCAGTGGTAGGTACTGAAATGCGTCTTGATACCGACAGCATTTACAGAAAGAAGTCTGGAAGTAGGCATTTGCATGTAGAGGAGCAAGATAAGGTTTATTTAGGCACCCCGAACCACATCCTATTTACAGGAAGAGAAAACTGAACAAGAACTAAGTGTTTCATCCTAGAACATAATTTTTGTAATATTTCGCCTTCTCACAAATACAGCGTTTAGCCCACTGTACATGGCTTATTCATGACTATAGCGCAGAAACGCGTATATAGCCTACGCCAAGACTAAGCAAGTTTTACCCAATTCTATTGAAACTAAATACGGTTTACAAATTTCGGGAAAGCTCCCCGATATAAATTTACCGAAAATCCCTTCGGTGATTCTGGAGTTGTTTGTTCAATGCGCATAGACAGACAGAAGAGTATCGAGATTAATAGGCACCATACAGGGAAGAAAAACATCTGAAATCCTCACAATAATATCTTGGAAGATAGATTTCTCTTAAGGAGCAGAAAATAGTTTAAAAATCGTGATTTAATACACACAGGATCTAAAACGTTTTACGTAACACTGCAGAAATCGAAAGTGGACATTCTACAGTATTCAGCGCAATTTTACGAAAATCTCGCATAAATTAGGAAATATAACCGCCTGGTTTCAGGTAGATAAGTAACTGCCTTACGAAATAATACGCCCACTTTCTAACTAATTACGTGAGAATTTCTTTACGGCAGAAGTTTCCTTCAATATTTGAGAGATATTCAGATTGTTGTAGGAATTTCCTGGAAGTATGAAACTCTAATGCTTGTTACACCCCGCATGAAGCTCGCCGATGCAACCTATCCAGATCAAGGTACTCTAATTTCGTTTTTACCCTCACACGCCGCTTCTCTAAGCTCTATGTTCTGCTAGCCGTATATTTAAACCTATGTCTCAGAACGTTTCGTAGTAACATGCGAATCTCAGCGATTATTAATACTACCCTACAATTGTTTGAATTTACTTCCCAAATGTTGGTGAAGGTGTTACCCTATCTTAAATGCTATGTAAAATTGCGTGAAGTGTAAGATTATTTATCAGGATATTTTTCCTAATTCTATTACTTGTATTCCTCAGGTTCAAGCATTTTCCTTAACTTTTTGTTTCAAAGAGTATTTCGTACTCCTTGTGACATTTCATAACGTGCCAATTTATATAGTAAATAACTGAAGACTGCTATCTTCCGAGATTTGACACCACGTAATTTGATAAGTTGGCGCAAACTGTTGGTAGGAGGAGATTAATAATTTTGTCTCTAGAGTAGAAGAGACAGAGCAAACAAGTTCCCCGAAAATTGGAACCTGTCTCCCGAACTGTCTGAAGCCTTATCAGAACGGAATGTCGTGAGATCCGTAATCCTCACACAGTGGAATTCCTAAGAACAACACCAAAACTGCAGAACAACTAATGATTTGCAGTCTGATACTTCTTATTCAAATATCCTCCATATCTAGAAGACATTCGGTACCAGATGAAACCTTATGCCTTGGTAGACTAAAGACAGAAGTTAACTGGTTATCCCTTTTGTCGTTCCAACATGACATGCAGTTCCTATTTCTGTAAGAGTGATATTATTTTAAGCACGTGCACGTTGTATAAAAAAATTAAATCGATTTCTTAAACTCTTAATGGAACACTGACCTAAATGAGTGTACATGACAACGCTACCCACACAAGACACTTACGAACCTGTTAGATGACTCTATCAGGTTTCTCAGATTCAATAGTCTGGCTAGCTGACTCCTCAGCCCATATTTATTTACGGCCAACAAGTTCTTGTTTTCCATTTAGAAATTACTTGAATTAAGATCCTGAGAAACACCACACAACTTTGCACGAGAAGCATTAATTAAGAGTTGATCTTCACATTCACCGTCGTGAGAACCTCAAACCTCAATTAAGGACTTGATCGTAACTCACTTTTCACCCTGAAATACTCATTCTTTAGCGAAAGAAGAAGAGCACAAAACAACTTATCGGAAAAGTACTTACTAAAAATGTGTTTTGGAGATATCAGAAATAACAATAATAATAATGCGCCAAAATATAAAAACATTTAATTTTAATTTTAATTTATGATGTTTTAATTACTGTATTGGACAGGCACGAAAAATGGTTTTATTCACTTCTTTTCTAACTTTCTAGTCACAAGTGTTTTTTAATGCACAACTGTGGTCCTCCCTTGCTTAACTTAGAATTTAAGCAAATTGTTTTTTTCAAATGAAACGCTTACCTAAACATAAATATTTACCGTCTCAAACCTTCTATCCTATACCTTTAAGGATATTGAGTTTTGTTCTTCTGAATGCTCTTTGGTGCCCCAATGTTACCTCTCAAAAATACAGTAAAATTATGTTGTACTGAATGGGCGATAAAATGGAAATTTTACGATCTCCTCCATTTTCATGCCTGACTTGATTATCATCCGGATGTCAATATTATAAGCAATACACGGCGAATGTTGATATGTATCGACTCCTTCCATCGACTTGAAAGCACTGAAGTTTAATTCAGATGCAATCCTAATGTAAAAAAATAATATAACCTACTCGATTTTCTTTCAGTGAAGTAATTCAAAATCACATTAATTTCATACGAAACAATATACAAAAACCCTACCGTCAGTAAGTATAAACCCATTCAACCCTATATTACCGAAAATTAATTTCGATATAGGATAGTTTAAATTTCTCTAGAAAATTGTCGTAAATATTCCCCTAGTAAAATTTTTGTACCAAGATTCTCTTTTCGTCACAATGTATCATATTCCTCTATTTAATTCAACCTTAAATTATTGCGTACGTAAAAATATCATTAAGCTAACTACGGACTTTGTACATGCATGATTTGATATCATGTAATAAATTACACACAATTTACTCTCAAATATTTAAATTCTTCCTCAAAATCAGGCATGGATATATAATTCTGTAACATTTCGAAACATGAAGGAGGGGAGAGAAGGGAGTTCCAGACTGATTTATTCTGAAGCTCCCAGCAGAACTATTTTGTAATTCTGGTAAATGTATTTTGGAGAAGAGGCGAAGTTTTAGAAATTTGAGTAGGAAAAGCAAGAAAATTGTTCTGTTGTGTGGTTCTGTAAAAAAGAGTCCGAAATCTACGTACAAATATTACGTACTTCAGTTCTACTTCAAACTTCACACTTCACACATGACACGGCGACTGAATAAACGGTGAATCGAAAGGTCTTTTTAGGGAGATAATCACTGGATATTATACGATTAGTATTAGTAAGAAAGACAGAACTGAACTACGTGAGCAAAAGTGTGACTTGTTTGATGTTAGGACAGGCAGTACATGTTTTTTATGTTCTGCTGACCGTGCATCCTGGTAAAACTCTTAGTAAATGACCAACTCGATGCACAAATACGTTATATAAAACTTTTTATTATTATTATCCTCTACATGTTTCAAGCAACACAGTGCTCATCATCGGGAGGTCGAATTGTATTAATACAACATCTGGTATAGTATTCTGTGTAAGTGACCGTCCGGTGTGCACACCGGACGGTCACTTTCAGAGAACACTATACCAAATGCTGTATTAATACAATTCGACCTCTCGATGATGAGCACTGTGTTGCTTGAAACATGTAGAGGATTATAATAATAAAATTCATTTTATAACATAATTGTGTAGCAAGTTTGTCATTTACCCAGAGGTTGTACACATATTAACTTCCGACAATTGGATCACTAAAATACGAAAACTCTTACTTGCATACGTTTTGAATTATATATTTCCAGCTTCAGCAGTTCGCGGCTGCAAAATTTAGGAAACAGGTACATGTACGGTACGGTTACCTATACATCAGGAGGAAAGTGACGGGAGTGTGAATAATTTAGTGGTTTGGCTTCATCGATCCAGAGAAACGGTCCCAAGGTTTTTCCAGATCGGAACATCTTAAGTACGGAATTCGTAGAACGGCCAAATCAACTTCTCTGAAAGTGACTAATTGAATGTTATAATAGTTGATATGGAAATCTTTAATAAACTTTTAGATCGATAATTTCTCACGAAATTTTATTTATCACACTAAATAGCGCGCCATTTCTGAGTATTCTTTTTCTCTCATACTCGAATTCTGCCCCATTCCTTATTTAAATAAAAAAGCACTCCTGACACTCACAATGCAAATTACACAAACAATTAAATTATTTATATAAGAATGTCATAGAACAACGTAGAAGTAAGAGGTTACTGTCTCATAAGAAGTGAGGACCTGTACTCTGGTAGAATTGTGCCATCGTTCTGGAGAAGCCTGCCCACTTAGTCATAATGCTTTGCCCTCAATATGGAGGTTGTGCGTTCCTTTGAAACATCCTTACTTCCACACAACTTTTACTCTGAAGATTTTACTCAACACGTTTCCCAGAATTGCTCTTACACACATATAAACTTTAACATAAAGAAGGATGCCGAACGTTGCCCCGGCACGTGGTGTCATACCGGATAAAGCAGTCACTTTTATAGCCACTACAGTGAGGATGTAAATTCATAAAATATGAATAAAATTATTGCGTACACTCTTGTACTCTCAAGAGTGTACGCAATTTGCTCCGAAATTTTTGTAAGCAACGGTGAGAAAGCAGGTGTTATAACGCTGAAAACTACCGTTGTTAAAACTCAAATCTATTTCGCTTTTACGCAACAAAACAACAATAAGAATAAGAACAACAAAAACAAAAACAAACAACAACAACTTAAGGGAACAGATGTAATCGATGTTTTCTATCATCTTCGTTTTGTGAAAGAAAGCACACAAGTAACGGGTTCGATGCTGGTTCTGTTTCGTCACTAATTAAAAGTTATAACTATGAAACCTACTAGATCAAAGATTAAAAAAGACTAGGTTTCATATTCTTCATTTTGTCTCATAAACGAGTCACAGCGGGCCTCTGAAAAGCTGCCTGTTTCCGGCAGAAATAAGATGGTGTCACCTCACAGTACAAGATCGTCACACGTTACACACCTGTTCAAAACTGCACATTAAATTGTGTACTGCAAGACGAACTGTACATAATTTAGAGTTATGCCATACGCGAAAACGGCCGATAAGTACTGCCCTAATCTATGGAAATCCATATCGTATGTACAGAAAAAAAAACTCCTCGTTCATTTGGCACATGCAGATCACTAGGCTGTGGTGCACAAAACTCCGTTCGCTTTAGCAGGTGCTACACTGACGGCTCAGTGGCTTCCGTCAATTACGTTTGCCAGAGACGAAAAAATGACGAAATTTATTTTAATAAATACGCCACTGAAAATCGCTCATTTGCAACAAGAGTGACACAACTCAAAATTTGGTATTTTTGAGTTATTGGTATAGAAAGAAATGTTTGCAGATGCAATTTT
>Ga0136643_10019605_pt1 | contig 10221 bp, 6 predicted proteins | sample TergutLab28metaG_FD_96883 | JGI IMG/M metagenome (GOLD analysis project Ga0136643, IMG submission 96883) | Labiotermes labralis P1 segment gut microbial communities from Petit-Saut dam, French Guiana - Lab288 P1 (version 3) (version 3) | ecosystem: Host-associated > Arthropoda: Insects >... | reverse complement strand
ATTTTAAACATGGTGTATACTCTCCGTTTTTCTCTTCAAAATGCAGTTTGTTTCATAATTCTAACGTATTTGGTTCCTGTATTATTCACATTTTATATACAGGGTGTGCTAAAATTAAAAAAAGGTTAAGGAGGCATACGACTATTATAGTTGACTCCAGTGGCCGTGCTGCTAGGTGTGTCGCCACTTTATTACTGGGGCCGCGAACTCCAATCCCGCTAAAGGCATGGACGTCCGTCTCTTGGTAGTGTTTTGTGAAAACAGCGGCGTCTATGACAAGCCGATCACTCGTCCGGAGGAGTTCTACCGCGAACGCGCGTTGTGCATGTTGTGACCTCAAAACGAGGCGCCCTTGGCCCTATTTGTTCTGTTGCGCCACAGGAAGAAATCTCTGTTACCAGTTACTTGCAAAATGATAGCCAATATTAGTCTTCATGGGTAGCTGCATATTTATAACAAACTGTAGGGGATTATCATTGTGAATTTCAACGTAAAGATCATACTGATCACACGTCTTGTGTTCATCAGATTCTTGAGAAAAAAAAACAATGAAAATGAAGTGGGGCGGCACATCAGCTGTTTATAGACTTCAAGGAAGTTTATGGTTCATTAGGCCCGAGGGTGTGCACGTACAATATTCTTAACCGGTTAGGCATACCCCTGAAAAGAGAGAGAGATTAATTAGAATGGATTTCAATAAAACTTGAAGTCCGGATAGGCAAATGTTTGTCCGAAACATTTGCTTTCCGGAGTGGTCTGAAACAAGGAGATATTTTATTTCCCTTATATTTTAAACCTGCCTTAAAATACGTCATTAGAATAACTGAAGAATAAAAAACCAACTAAATGCTACTTATTATTTTATTGTACTTCTTATAGGCTCAACATGTTTCGGGCATTACTATGCCCATCATCAGGAGCTCGCGACTATAATGTTTATTACCACATTTGTCGTTTCTTTCTGTAAAGATGGAGGGGGTAGCCTTAATGTAAAATTATTGTTCTTAGTGGTGTATGTTCAGTTCAACATTATAGTCGCGAGCTCCTGATGATGGGCATAGTGGTGCCCGAAACATGTTGAGCCTATAAGAAGTACAATAAAATAATAAGAGGCATCTAGTTGGTTTTTATTCTTCAGTTATCACAATGATGCACGGTGCAACAAACATCAAATGTCATAAGAAGTCTGAAGTAACCCAGAGGTGGATTAAAGTTTAATGAAACACATGAACTTCTGGTCTAGCTTATGTTATTTGCTCGTGCAAGAAGATCAATAACATGCATACGGAAAAATTCAGATATTTTAGTAGTCGTCGGTAACGAGGTTGATCTGAAAGTAAAAGATGTGGAAAACTAAGTATGATTAGTCTACATGTTCATATTTCGTGAACAGAATGCAGGATAAAAATACACGCTCAAGACACGTAATAAGTCGTCCGTAAGAGTAGTAGAATTCAAGTGTCTGGTAACAACACTAACAGGTCAAAATTCGGAGAAGACCTGCAGTTATTCGGTCTAGAAAATTGCGCCTTCCTTTTCCCTATATACGAAAACACAAACCAAAATATACAGAGCTAATCTGACGTTATTTGTTACGGGTTTGAAATTGGATATTTCATACCTGAGGGGAAAAAACCGGGTGTTCAATAATAGCGTGCGTAGATAAATATTTCTGTCTTAGAGTAAAGAAGAGACAGGTGGATGAAAAAAATTGTAAATGGGAACAACATGATTTATGTTCTTCATAAAATATTATTTTCAAGCCGCCCTTCAGAAAGCCCAATCATCCATACTTCGAATGATGACTGACGCCCCATGGTACTTCACAAACCTCACCCTACACGATGACCTGAAGATCCCGTTCGTCCGTGACGTCATAACAGACAGATATGCCAAACATCACTGGAAACTAGTCACTCATCCAAACGCCACATTACAACAGCTCCTGGATGCCAACCAACCCAGAAGACTAAAGCGATCTCGGCCCTCCGATCTACTTTAAATAGCCGAGGTCAAGCCGCTGGGCGCGACCTCTCACCATCACCCTGAGGATTGCAAAGCCTTCCTTCAGTCCGCACATTAGCTCATAAGATAAGATTGTAACCTGATCGCTGATTTAAATTTAAAAAAATATATATATATTATTTTGTTGATACAAACACATAAGAAGAGAAAGGCACGTGGCAAGGATGGTGAACAGAAATGTAGCCAGGATGTTGCTGGAGAAACCTGAAAGACGGAAACCACTTAGAAAACCTAGGCATAGTTGGGAGAAAAGTACATCATAGAAGAAAAAGAATGAGGTGGACACTCGTAATATTGCTTAGGGATAAGGAGCTCTTGATAAATCTCAAATAAACTTTGGGGGTTCCAGAAATTGCAGTGAGTTGCTTGACCACATGAGGAACTAACGGCTTCCCAAACAGGATTTTGCTCCATGGTGTTAGGTAGTTAATTATGAGGACGCAGTGCGAAGACGAATGAAATTAAATAATAAGGGTTCATGATTTTTACTTTCGCAATAATTTGTGTTGCTGAAATTATGTACAAAATGATGGAAAGGCTTGTAGAATCCATAGTGGTAACGGTAAAGTGTCCCCGTTACAGGCCCGGTTTAGCCCAGAGGGTGGGTAGAGGAATAGCTCTACTCTTCCATGACCGCGGTACTCGAAGGGGGTGAGTGGTCAGCCCCACGCCCCGGCCGCACTTTACCACCGGTAAAGTGCCAGTACCCATTTTACAGGAGGCAGGGTGGACCCCAGGGCCGGTCTGGACGGGCGGAATATCTCGTGCCACGGGGATTCGATCCCGGACCGTCCAGCCCGTAGCCAGTCGCTATACCGACTGAGCTACCCGGCCCACATTCATAGTAGTAATGGAAACATATAAAATTATTTAATTGGAAAACGTAAAGGGAAAGACCACTTGGAAGACCTGGGAGTAGATGGAAAAGTGTTCATTGGGATTTTAAAGAAGTAGGATAATAAAATATGGACTCATTTCACCTAGTTCAAGGTAGTGACCATGTTTTCTTCTGAACATGGTTATAAACCCTCCGACTTCTAATAAATACATGAAAACTCGTGAATAAGTACTCTACTATTAGCTTCTTTTTATGTACCACGTGTTACAATAATGCCCGTTCTTCTACTGGCGTATGGGTACTTTTATTACCAGTGTCAGAATATAGCTAATTACCTACTAAACCGTTCTATAGCAATGGCGTTGGGACTACATTACATAACGTTATCAAACACGTTACAACCACTATCAACACTACCACGCGCATGCGCACTCGCCACTGTATTCACTAACATGGCGTAACGGGGAACAGTTAATTAATAAGCTGAGGCACGTGTGTTCGGCACAGATAAGGTGAAAACATGTGTTGATGCAAATGGGCATAATAAGCATGGCCAACACATTAAAATGGCGAACTTCAGAAAGCGCTGAAATACAGGCACTAGAAATCTGAGATGAGAGTATATCTCGCTTATGGATAGAATGCTTCCTGCATTAAAGCGGATAGTAATGACTAAATCTGTTCAATACGGAACTGTTTTGCCATCTGCAACACAACGATGAGAACTGAATGAAGTTTATTCGCGCAATTCAAAAATAAACATTTAGATACGCTTTATATCAATATGATAGAAACTGAAGCAGTGGCGTACCCAGGAATTTTGTTTGGTGGGGGGGGTTCAACAAATTCAGTTGAGGACAGAGGACAGAGAGAACAGAGTTCTGGGGGCGGTAGCCCCCTAGTCAGGGGTTCTGGAGGCAGCTGTAATTTCGTACAAGAAATTTCATTTCATATAGTAAAAATTCTTCTTAATTTTTGGTACTTTAAGACTATTTATGATGACAACCAATTTGTCATTGCTAATGTAAAACAATTGCGAACCGGCGGTAGTTTTGTAATCTTACTACCTTTTTCCCGAACATCTTGGGGTGTTGGCGTCCTAAATTCAGCAATTTTTAACAGTTTTCACAATCGGGTTGAGTTTGGCACGATTTTGGAGGGTCTTCGGAATTTCGGGGGGGGGGGGGGTTTGAACCCCCAAACCCCCTCCTCGGTACGCCACTGAACTGAAGTAAACTTCCACAACAAAAGAAATATTAACAAGGTACTTGAAAGGAATACGGCCATGCTAAGGTTCACTAATTTCTTTCGTCACGTGACAAATGTTATAAAAACACAGCGACATACGCAGTTACAACAAAATCAATTTAATTAACAGTATATCGCGACATTGTATAACCTTAGTTGTTTATTAAGAGCTCCAGCAAAACAATAATCGCGGAAAAGTAAGATTTTGGCCATATTATCTGCACTAGGAAGATATCATGGCCAACCGAAGTATTTGTACTGGATACGAATATAAATTCAAATTCAGGCGCATTCATTTGTCAGGATATTTGTATACATGTTTGAAATATCTAATAGTACAAATATAATGGGCTGGGCATGTGGCGCGTATGGGTGAGGAGAGAGGGGTGTATAGGGTCTTGGTGGGGAAACCGGATGGAAGGAGACCACTGGAAAGACCTAGGCGTAGATGGGTTGATAATATTAGGATGGATCTCCAGGAGGTGGGATGTGGGTATATGGACTGAATTGGGCTGGCCCAGAATAGAGACAGGTGGCGGACGCTTGTGAGTGCGGTAATGAACCTTCGGGTTCCGTGAAATGCGGGGAATTTCTTGACTAGCTGCAAAACAGTTAGCTTCTCAAGAAGAACTCTGCACCATGGAGTGATTAAGTAATAGTACAAATATATCTCAATCAGAAGATATTTCTTTAATTCCACAGTATTTTTAACACTGAATGTATAGGAGAGGTGAAAGTAAAATTCTAAACATTTTAAAATTAAACTTTTTAGTTTACAGGCAGAAGCAATCTTCCAGTTGATTACAGGCCTAAATGGGGCGCCCACTTTATGGATTTTAATTAAACTTCTAGCCTTTGGCAGCGCTGGATTGAGATTCATTCATTTCCACTTTTCTTCGGGTAACGGTTTATTATTATTATTATTATTATTATTATTATTATTTAGCCTTACACGCAATTTGTAATTTAAAATATCAAAGTGCTGACTGTAAAAAAGCAGCATATATTGACCGAAATGGATGTCTTTAAAATACTGGCTTTTAACTCTGAAGATTTTACCTATGCACAAAAGCTACTAGACGACACAACAAAAATCAGCTAAACTTTTGTAATGTATGAGGGCCCAAAGAAAGAACTGCGTACCATTTACGCATATTTGCCTTTTTTTTTTTTTCAAATATTTTCTTTGGCACCCTAATGCTGGTCCTGTAATTGGACCGAAACATGTAGCTGTATTGCAACAGATGAATAGCTGCGTTGGACAGAAATTTTATACATTTATAATATTAATATCATCTTTCATCGCGTTTTTGTATTTTCGGATGCCGACAGCGTTCCTCCTTTGTTTCAGACAATTTCACTTAAATCTGTTTTGTGACCCAAGATGGTGGTGAGTAATTTCTGAATTTATCAACTGAGCTGGCTGCTCTTTATCCAAGAAATGAGCAGATTGCATAAATGAGAGTCTGGGTTTGAAAACACAAGGAGTAATTTCTCAGCACACTAGGAGGAAGAACTCTTATTAAGATGTAAGAGAAAATACTATAAACTGATAGACGGCCGTCTGGCCAACCTACACTCTACTAGAACCCAGAAAATAGTGAGTGTTTATGTGACAAAAAGAACTGAAATATATCATTCTTCAACTCTAACCGCAGTTCAGAATTCGCAATTCCAGACACCACAAAGGCGTAAAAACTGAAACAGCAAGGCTTTGTCTTAAAGGACGAAGGAAAGGCAATAAATTTTGTTCTTCGTTGTGAATAGATAAAACTCTTGTCCCACATATTAAGGTAAGTTTCTGTATCCCCGATAGCTCAGAACGTTAGATGTTAGTGTAGGATTCAACAGAAAAATCTGAGATTACAGTTTAGTCTCCTGTTGGTTCTTCGGTAAATATTCCAGGAGAAAACGCTTCACTGGGCAAAGCAATCATATCAGTGGATGAAATCCGGTTGCTATAAAGTCACATTTAATAATCGTGGAGGTTATAACTTCATCCTAGACAGCAGTGAACATTATACCACATTTTTTTTACTTTTCAAAGCTTCTATCTTTGTTCTGATTCCAACACAGTAGCACACACGTTCATCCGAATAATACTCCAAGACTCTTAACAGGGATTTGCGCATGTGTTTGCAGTTCATGTGCCGTACTGCTAGGAAATCAAAATAGTGTGATATCAAATAATGGAACAGTGCCTGCTCTCTCACCAACAAAATAAATCAGCATGGCTCGACCAATTTTATATACATGGGTCCGTGCATCGTGAATCTAATTTAATAACTGTCCAACAAGATGCGACTTATTCAGTTTATTACGTTTCTACAGGCAGCTCTACATGTTTCGGGTGTTGACACCCATCATCAGGAGCTCGCACAACTGTAAATACACCTTCTGGTATTGATTAACCGGATCTACAAGTCGCATCTTGTTGGACAATTACTAAAAAAAAAAATGGCTCGGTCACTTTGTAACTTGGAAAATGATGAATCCTGAGGGAGTCATCTGACATAAAGAGCCTGGAGGCGAAATATTTACCAATTCAGATCTCAATCACTTGCCCTTCAGCAGTATCCGAATTGGTATCCTTGTCCCCATTACAAATCCACGTCAACCTGTTGAAACTCCCTCCCTTTGCTGGGCAACAAAGCGAAACGTTTGCTTACATTATGGCTAGTATTGTGAGCTATTTGTGAAGGGTTAACACGGAATCTTTTCGCCAGCACCAAACACTGTCAGTCTTCTCCATGGTAATAGAAGAGTTTTCCACAATAAACGGTTTAGTTTTGGTACGTTCCAGGTTCAAGTTTTGTAATTTCAGCTGTGCAATTTTTGGACTCCGAGATGAAAAAGACGTCTAAACAATAACACGCCCAGCGTGTCTTTTGACTTCAGAGATATAATTTTTGAAATTATGGTTCTTACAAATTTGGCACACATATCAACTCAACATCTTTGAAGTAAGAAGAAAGCCTGTTTCTTTCTGCCAATCTTACTACCAGTCGACCTGTTATGGGCGACCCATAGAAATAGGTAACAGGTCAAATACTGATCATATATTGTACATTCGTCCAATACTTGAGGAAAAAACGGGAATAAAATGAGGCAGTATATCCGCTATTTATATACTTCAAGAAACCCTCTAATTCAGTTGGGTGGGAGGACTTGTTTAATATTCTCATTGAGTATGGTACACCCATGAAACTAATAAATCTACAAAAATATATCTAAATGAAACCTCTAGTATATTCCGGGAAGTTTCGTCACATTTGTCAGTCCGTACGCATGGCACAGATCGACTCCCACTGGACGGATTTTCATAAAAATTTTTATTTGAGTATTTTTCGGAAATCTGTTGAGAAAATTCAAGTTTGAAATATGACAAAAATCACTAGCACTTTACATGAAGGCCTGCGTACATTTATGATAATATACCGCTGAGTTCTTCGTAGAAGGAGAAATATCACAGACAAAATTTTTAGAAAATAATTTGAAATGCCAACTTGATGGAAACAATGTAATTTTATTAATGTATTCTTAGCTTGACATGTTTCGGGTACATACGCCCATCATCAGGAGCATTAGATGTTCACTTGCAGCATAGGTCGTGTGTACGGTGCGGATGGTGCTGCCGCACGGCACCATCCGCACCGTACACACGACCTACACAGCGGCTCTCAAGACCACCTCCCATCCAAAAACTCGGTGCACAAAACCGTATGCTGCAACTCAACATCTAATGCTCCTGATGATGGGCGTATGTACCCGAAACATGTCAAGCTAAGAATACATCAATAAAATTACCTTGTTGCATCAAGTTGGCATTTCAAATTATTTCATGAGGAAGATGCACGGTCAAACAACCCTCAAAATTTGTAGAAAAAGTTAATAAGCATATTGTATATTCAATAACTTTTTCCGAAAATCGTGCCGTTTACGACATAATGCAGAAAGACATGGTACAGCCGGACCACATTTATGGCAGTGGCCATATTTAGAGCATCGCCAATATTTACACACTGACAATATTTACAGCACTGTTCATAATCCCTTCAAGTACTTTACATAATAATGATTTTCACCACGCCCAGAAACTGTCTCGCGTTATCCACAGTTGCAGTACGGAGAAAGCTTAATGTGCTATAACATTATAGATGTTCTCTGTTAAGCCCACGGTATGAAGCAGGACTTAACAGACACTGGCTAGGCAGAGTGTGCATGTGGATATAGCGAAAACCTGTATTTTCTGCTAATGCAGTTAGAAAGTTTCTGTAGTTTTACAGCCAAGATGGGGAAGGAGAAAAGGGATATATAAACATAAAAATACGAAAGTATCTAAAATAAACAGCATATCTGCAATATAAAATGCATAGCTGCAATACAAACTGCATAGCTGCAATATAAACTTCGTAGCTGCAATATAAACTGCATAGCTGCAATATAAACTGCATAGCTGCAATATAAAAAGCATAGCTGCAATACAAACTGCATAGCTGCAATATAAACTGCATAGCTGCAATACAAACTGCATATCTGCAATATAAACTGCATAGCTGCAATATAAACTGCATAGCTGCAATATAAACTGCATAGCTGCAATACAAACTGCATAGCTGCAATATAAACTGCATAGCTGCAATATAAACTTCGTAGCTGCAATATAAACTGCATAGCTGCAATATAAACTGCATAGCTGCAATATAAACAGCATAGCTGCAATACAAACTGCATAGCTGCAATATAAACTGCAAAGCTGCAATATAAACTGCATAGCTGCAATATAAACTGCATAGCTGCAATATAAACTGCATAGCTGCAATATAAACAGCATAGCTGCAATATAAACTGCATAGCTGCAATTGAGGGTAGCATACATGTTTCACTTTTAACTGCAAATAAATTATTTTATTAGCCCCCAAAAATGAAATTCAAAATAAAATAACAACAGTTTGTTGTCGGTGCCGCTTTGAACATTCCTCTGTGTTATCATTTGACGCCATTTGACGTATGACCAGAAAATGTTGCACTGTAACAACTTGCGAGGTGCCCCAAAATAGGAACAACGTGTGGTAGGGTGTGAGGTGATGTTACATCTGACTGCATACATCTGGAATGTGTCCGATTAACACAAACAGAACAAGCAATTACAGTCGAACATTTCATTTAAAATATCTCTCAGCTATACGATATCTGAAATTCAATGTCAGATTCATTCGCTATGTATATGTACGCTGTAGGTGGTAATGATATAATCTGTTGATGTGATGTGCAAGGCTAAGTATTCGATAACAATACGTATCACAATGTGGGAATATACCGTTATTTTGGGGTATATTGACTTTATTCTTGTGTTTCAAAATGCCGAAAAACCGAACCCTTTCCATGACTTAAAACTAGAATGTACAACGTTATTGGATATTACGAGCATGGGAATGTACGAAAAACAATTATATTTGTGTTCTACAGGCCTACATCCTTAGGGACTAAATGTAATTGTGAACATGTAGCTGTTCCCAAAATTTTGTATATGCAGCTGTTTTCGACGAAGGAGTGGTCGGTTTTAGTGTTATTGTAGCACAAAAATAGGAATCACCTCAGAATCTCATCTTAATTAATCCGTAAACGGCGAAATGCTCGGGAAAAAAAATTGCACTTAACACCAAGTGCGTTTTAATACTTTCTACAGCGACTGTCTGAAAGTTTTCCCAATTTCGGAACGAATGCACAAAGATATGCCCTAAATGTACTTAAGTCCTCATCTAGAGTGTCTGGTATTTATGTCAGGTTTTTAACATAACCTGAATTTTCCTCAACATATTATTAAAAGCTCCAAACGCAAGATTTCAAGACAATCCGTAATGTGTGAGCCGAGTTCTTCCATGCAGGCACGTGGACATACGTGACGAAGCCAACAGTCACTTTCCGAAACCGTTCGAAAGCGCCTACAAACAAAATTCCAGACTCTGTATTCTCCAGCACTGATTGATTATAATATTTTCAAATATATATCCACGTCTTATAGTTCATTTCATAGGTTCAAGCTGTCTGCAGCTGTTAAATTTGTATCGCTTCTGCTCAGTCGTCGTGCCTTCCTAAAACGTTGAAAT
>Ga0136643_10019600_pt1 | contig 10223 bp, 8 predicted proteins | sample TergutLab28metaG_FD_96883 | JGI IMG/M metagenome (GOLD analysis project Ga0136643, IMG submission 96883) | Labiotermes labralis P1 segment gut microbial communities from Petit-Saut dam, French Guiana - Lab288 P1 (version 3) (version 3) | ecosystem: Host-associated > Arthropoda: Insects >... | reverse complement strand
TGAAGTAGGCGGTAACGCAGAAATAGGCGGCGACCTTGAGACGGGAGCCGGAGACGCAGGCCAAGGAGATGTTAACATCGGAGGTGACCTGGGAGTAGGCGGTAACGCAGACATCGGCGGCGACCTTGAAACAGGAACCGGAGATGCAGGCCAAGGAGATGTTAACATCGGAGGTGACCTGGGAGTAGGCGGAAACGCGGAAATAGGCGGCGACCTTGAGACGGGAACCGGCGAAAGCGGACCCGGAGACGTGAACATCGGAGGAGACCTCGGTGTCGGCGGCAATGCAGAAATAGGCGGCGACCTTGAGACGGGAACCGGCGAAAGCGGCCCCGGAGACGTGAACATCGGAGGAGACCTCGGTGTCGGCGGCAATGCAGAAATAGGCGGCGACCTTGAGACGGGAACCGGCGAAAGCGGCGGACAGGGAGACATCAACATCGGCGGTGACCTGGGAGTAGGCGGTAACGCGGAAATAGGCGGCGATGCGAATGTCGGAGGAGACGCAACAATCGGCGATGATATATCCATAGGTGGCGACAACAACATAGAAGGTCTGAAGATCGTTGGGTTGTCTGACAGGTACAGATACACCGGATCACCGATAACGCCTGAGATCACGGTCTCACTCGGCGGAGTATTGCTGGTAGAAAATGTAGACTACATCATCGAATTCACAGACAACATCGAACCGGGAATGGCGCAAAAGACCATAACATTACTCATAGACGGCCGTGCAGGTGAAGAATTCGTGAGGACCTTCGAGATCTACGAATTCTACGCTGAAAGTGACCCGGGGAACGGCGACGGTCCGGGGAACGGCGGCGATCCGGGGAACGGCGGCGATGCGAATGATGATTCGTTACTGTTGTTCGCGGTCGTCGGAGCAGCGGGAGTTGCGGCAGTCGGCGGAGGAATCGCATACATGAGGTTCATAAGGAAATGATGCAAAGGACCGAATGAAAAACGCACCCAAAACACCATCGGATCGGAGAACGTTCTCAAAGACGTTTTCTCCGGTCCGAAGCAAACGATTTACTTTTTCTGATTTCGATCTTGAATGTCTGCAAAGACGGTGTCCTCAGGATATCGCAGATCCGGGTCAAAGCATTGAAAGGTGTCCGGTGACCTTGTCCACTTTTGTTTCCGTGTCAGGTCCTACCGCAACACATGTGACGGAACCCGGCGCTATCTCCGTACGGCCGGCGTCGGTGACAACGGAATTCACGATCCCGAGCGCATCCGCGGTCATCTTCACCTCAAAAAGCTCTGCTTCGCTGTTCACTTTCAGAACTATCTTCGGGCAGCCGCCGGACATCCATCTTTCAAATGAATCCGGATCCTTTTTCTTCGATGCCAGTGAACAGTTGACCGCTGCGTGCGCGACCTGCGCCGCCGTCTTCCCTATGGACATTCTCAGGTCCGCGCGGACCGCGATGACCATTTTATATCCGTCTGCCATGAACGTATCCATGTCCAACTGCGATATATCCTTTTCTTATACGCGGTTCTTTCAAACGTTTCAAGGAACATGTTCCGTGAACACGCTGCATTACCCGGATCTTGACCATTGTGCAGGATACCATTTTTGAAACCATACGGTAAATACGCCCATTATCAGAGGACAAACCGAATTGATGAGTCCGATATAAGCGGACATTTCGGTGCCCATGATGACATATGTCCAGGCTGGGGTCACAAGATACAGGATCCCCCATGCGGCCGTGAGTATTCGGTTTGTCCGCATGAAAAGCGGATTGTCAAACGCTCTGCCGCCGCCATACTTCGCTGCGCTGTAGTAAGCGGAAAGCGGCGTTCTTGTAAACGCTCCGGTAAACCAGATCAGTCCGAAGGCCAAGTAACTGGCGGAAACGATGAACCTCACATCGGTACCGAGCAATATCGCCGCTGAAAGCCCTATGACAACAGGCACAGTGATCTGCTCAAAGACAACAGGGCGGAAAACAAGCCAGAGAAGAGGCAGAGAGGCCGCCGCCATAATCCCTGCCGCGCTGCCGGCCGTCGGATCTATCGGTACGATCACCCAAAATATGATCCAAGGGACCAGCAGAACAAGCATGTTCGGCCTTTTTCTCTTTTCGTCAGCAGGTCTTTCTGACACGGATACACCGAAAAGCTCATCCCATCTGAGCATGAGATCAAAATCGCCCAGAACTTTGAAACGCCGCTGAAAATACGCCGTCTGTCCTGAGATCTCGCCTTTGGCAATAGAACTCCAAACAGAGAACGGCGTTTCTATCTTCGTAGTGTATCTCCTGAATCCGTCCGTTATGACCTCGGAACCGGATCCCGTCAGTAAGATCTGATACGTTTTCTGAATATCGGTGAAACATAACTCCAGAACACGCTCAACGCCGTCCGGTCTATAGAGGGCGGCCATCTGCGTTGTGAAGTTCAGGCTGCCGTCTGACGTTACGCCATCCTTTTCCGTTATATTCCACGAGGCGTCCGCCATTTTTTCAAACACATCACGCGGATAAAGAGGCTTTGAAAGTTCGATACCGGTTTCCATGCGAATGTTTCCGGCGGCGAACTCCGCCCCGGCGCGACGGACGATCTTTAAATATTCATCCGTCCGGTTTCTGAGTTCCGGTACACGGAACAGTTCACCCTGACCGCATAGAATGGTTGAATAATTGCCCGCACCGTAACAACGGTCGAACATGGCCTCAACGGCGTCATAGTTTCCTTCCGCCGTCCAAAAACCGCAGGTTGAGATCATTATATGCCGCTGCCTCGAGAGATCATAGCGGGACGGATGTCCGCCGCTTTCGTTGTTCGTTGTCATGAACGGCAGGTTTGTCGGCAGCTGCCTGTCAATAAGGTTTTTCAAATTACCGGGTATGCTGAAATAATACAGCGGAAACGACCAAATGACAACGTCTGCTGTGATCAGTTTGTCAAGAATGCTGCTCATCCCATCGTTTATCACACATTTTCCCGGCGTCTTTGTCCAGCAGATATAGCAGCCCGTACAGCCTTTCACTCCTTCATCCGAGACGTTGATTATCTCTGCATCAGACCATCCCGCTCCGTCCAAAAATGCGTTTGTCAGCCTCATCGTGTTGCTGTTCCCGCATTTGGGAGAACCGTTGATAACGAGTATGTTCATAGACGCTCCGCCATATTAGGGTATTCGCAATCTAAATGTTTAACGGGTATTTCTTTTCATTTCTTAACGCGCATATTTTCAAAATGAGGTTATTCACTGAAGATCCGGTGAACATCAAACCGGAACAGAATCATTTAAACCATCACACACATCACCCGGACGATGTTCGAAATAATAAGGAGAGACGGTCTCGCAAGGATCGGCAAATTCACAACGAGGGCCGGAGTTCTGGAAACTCCCGCCCTTCTGCCTGTGGTCAATCCGAAGATATTCACCGTAACTCCGAGGGAACTGCACGAGGAATTCGGTTTTGAAGCGCTTATAACGAACTCATATATCATACGGAGCAGCGAAGATCTGAGGAAAAGGGCGCAGAGCGAAGGACTCCGCACCCTTTTGGATTTTCCCGGGATAGTGATGACCGATTCCGGTACATTCCAGTCGCACATGTACGGTGAGGTCGAGGTCACAAACGAAGAGATCATTGAATTCCAGAAGAGCATCGGAAGCGACATAGGAACGGTCCTCGACATATTCACGGAACCGTTCTGGACCAAAAGCGAGACGGCCGCATCGATCGACGTGACATTGGAAAGGACCGAGTATGCGGCATCCGTAAAAGATGAAATGATGATCGCCGGCGTTGTTCAGGGTTCAGTATATCCCGATCTGAGGGAGATGTGCGCCCGCAGGATGAGAAGCATGGACATCGACGTACACCCGATAGGCGGCGTGGTGCCGCTGATGGAACAGTATCGCTATGAGGAATTGGTCGACGTCATAATAAGTTCTAAAAAAGGACTGTCCCCGGACCGTCCCGTCCATCTGTTCGGCGCAGGCCATCCGATGATCCTTTCGCTTGCGGTGTTGCTGGGATGCGATATGTTCGATTCCGCGTCATATGCGAAGTTCGCACGCGATGACCGCATCATGTTCATCGACGGCACGTACCGTCTTGAGGATATGCTATCACTGGACTGCAAATGCCCGGCGTGCATCGGCCATACGCTTGAGACGCTGAAAGCGCTATCCAAGGACGAGAGGACCAGGACCATAGCGCGCCATAATCTCTACGAGATAACCAAAGAACTTGCTCTTATCCGAAGGTACATACTCGAGGGCCGCCTGTGGGAACTGGCGGAACAGAGATGCCGCGCCCACCCGGAACTGCTTGGTGCCTTGAGGAAACTGGGAGAGCACGGGGAATTCCTTGAACGTCATGAACCTCTGAGCAGGGACGGGGCTATGTTCTATACGGGCACGGAAACAAGGAATAGACCGGTCTTCCGCAGATACCGGGAACGGCTGAAGGAAAGATACATACCGTTCACAAGGAAAGCGGCGCTGTTCCCCGAGGCCGGCAGACCGTACGGCAGGCATTACGCCGAAGATTTCAGGCGCGTCCGGTCGTCCGGGTTCACGCCCGTCGTTCTCAGCCCGTTCGGGCCCGTTCCCGCGGAGCTTGATGAAATATATCCTCTTGCGCAGTCACTGTTCCCGGGTATCACGGATGCGGAGACGGATGCATGCGTGAAAGACGCGGTCTCTTTGATCCGTGAGAAAGGATATGAGGAGATCATCGACATGAATTCCGTCACAGACGGTAACGAGATATTCGATCCGCTTCTCGAAAGGGCGCTGGCGGTTGCCAGATATCAGTTCGGCGCTGAAGCGGCGGCCGCTATGTTCTCAGGTAGAATGGAATTCGTCACAAGCAGGAACACCGGGAAGATAAGGAATGTCATCTCGAACGGAGAGCACATATTGTCCATGCGCGCCGGCGATGGTCTTTTCTCTCTGAGGATCGAAGGCGCTGAAAGGATGATCGCGTCCGTTCCGGGAGAACATATGCGCGTCGTTGTCTCAGATGACGCGATACCATTCGTTTCCGAAGGAAGGAACGTGTTCTGTGCATTCGTCAAAGAATGCGACCCTGAGATAAGGCCTATGGAAGAGGTTTTGGCCGTAAACGGCAACGGTAAGCTTCTGGCCGTCGGGCGTGCGATGCTCGTGCGTGACGAGATGCTCTCATTCAAGAAGGGCATCGCCGTCAAGGTCAGGGACGGCGTCGGAAAGGTTTAACGCCTCTTCCACGATCTTCACGCACGCCAAAAGATCATCAACCGCATTCCTCAGCGTTCCGGCGTTGTCCGATCCTATTCGGAATGTCAGTTCATTCCCTCTGATCTCGGAATCGATGTATCCTGTGTTATCCGGCTCCAACGCCTTGAAAACCGCCTCGGCCTCCGCGGCCGTTGAATACGTTATCTTAAGGTTCAGGTTCAGCGTCAAAGGCCTAGCACCGCCCTTTTGATCTCGTTGCCCATCTCTTTCGTTGTCAGTTTTCCGCCAAGGTCCGGAGTGGACTTCCCTTCGTCCAGACATTTCCGCACGGCGTTCCGCAGCAATGTGCCCATCTCCTCATAACCGAGATGGTCGAGCATCATCTTCGCTGCAAGAACAACGGCTATCGGGTTCGCTTTGCCCTGGCCCGCGATGTCCGGCGCCGAACCGTGTATCGGTTCGAACATGCTGACCCCTTCCGGATTTATGTTACCGCTGGCGCCCATTCCGAGGCCGCCCTGCAGCTGTGCTCCCAGGTCGGTCAGGATGTCGCCGAAGAGATTCGGAACAGCCACCGTTCCGAATGTATGCGGTCTTACGATCATCGCCATCGCCATCGCGTCGACGTACATGAAATCCAGTGAGATCCCGTGCTCCTCCGCCTTCTTTGAAAATATCTCTCTCTGCATCCCGTAGATATGGGTGCACACGTTCGCCTTGTCCACCAATGTAACTTTATCTTCACCGCGCTTCTCCGCCGTCTTGAAGACATGGTCCGCAAACCGCTCAACGCCCCTCTTTGAAAGAAGCCCGATCTCGAATGCAAAATCATCGTCAGGCAAGGAAACGGGATCCACGTTCATCCGAAGATCATAGAGCATCCTTTTGACATTCACCTCAACCTTCTTTCCGCTTCTCATGACACCTCCTGCTCCCATGTAGAAGTCTTCGGTGTTCTCTCTCAGGAAACATATATCAAAATCGAAATGTTTCTTCAGCGGAACGAACGGATGCCATGACGTAACCGGCCTCATATTTATGTACTGATCAAAGCGCGCACGCATGTTCAGCAATATTCCCTGTTCCAGGATACCGGGTTTAACTCTCGGATCTCCGATGGCACCGAAGTATATCGCATCCTTTCTTCCGAGGGAATCAAACTCTTCTTCGGTAACCAGCTCTCCGGTTTTGAGATAACGTTCCGAGCCTATGTCAAAGAATTCCGCATCATGGTCGAACGAAGATATCTCCGAGACCGCATCCAGGATGTCCATTCCTACTTCCATGACCTCTTTCCCGATACCGTCGCCGGGTATAACGGCAATGTGTTTCACTTAAGCTCACCTTTTATCTTTGCCATTAATCCTCCCTTTGATATCAGGGAGACTATGAATTCCGGATACTGAGGGAAAGAATATTCTTTTTTATCGTTCTCGTCGGTGATCTTTCCGCTGTTGTGATCAACGGTGATCATATTCCCTTCCTTCGAATCAACTTTGCATTCCACCAGAAGAAGGCCTATGTTTATCGAATTTCTGAAGAATATGCGTGCGAACGATTCCGCCACAACGCATGAGATCCCCGCCTGCATCAGCGAACGGGGAGCGTGTTCTCTCGATGATCCGCATCCGAAGTTCCTTCCCGCAACTATGATGTCGCCTTTCGATATCTCCGATGATATCCCCGGCCTTACTTTCTCAAATATGAATTCGTTAAGACGCTCAAGGTTCTCGGACACCAGCCGCTCTGCGGGTATTATCTGATCCGTATCAACGTGATCTCCGAACCTCCACACCTTTCCGGACACCTGCTTCATTTCCTCACCTCTTCCGGCACGCAGATGTATCCTGATACAGCACTTGCGGCCACCACCGCCGGTCCCGCAAGATAGACCTCCGATCCCTTGTGCCCCATTCTGCCTATGAAGTTACGGTTCGTTGACGCTACTGCCCTCTCGCCGTTTGCCAGTATTCCCATGTGTCCTCCGAGACATGCGCCGCAGGTCGGCCCGGATATGAATGCCCCCGCATCAACGAATATGTGCATCAGTCCTTCGTCCAGCATCTGCCTGTATACCTTTTGGCTTGCCGGCACCACCAGGAATCTTACGCCGTCCGCGACCTTCTTCCCTTTGATTATCCCGGCGGCTATCCTCATATCCTCTATGCGTCCGTTGGTGCATGAACCCAAATAAGCCTGATCGATCCTCACGCCGGAGCCTTTTGCCGGGCGTCCGTTCTCGGGAAGGTGTGGGTACGCCACCATTGGTTCAAGTTCCGAAAGGTCGTATTTCAGAATTTGTGAATATTCAGCGTTCTCATCGGCGTAAACGGCCGTATAATCGCCTATAACCGTATCTTTTATATATTCAACGGTAAGATCATCACACGGAAATATTCCTGCCTTCCCGCCGGCCTCGATGGCCATGTTCGCAACCACGAGTCTGTCGGGCACGGAAACGTTCTTCACCCCGGGTCCGGAGAATTCGAACGCTTTGTACGCTGCGCCGTCAACGCCTATGTCCGCTATTATCTTAAGTATCAGATCCTTTCCGCCGGCATATCCGCTGAACGATCCGGTCAGTTCCACTTTTATCGTCTCAGGTACTTTGAACCACAGACGGCCGGTGGCGAAGACCGCGGCCGCCTCCGTTGATCCTATTCCGGTGGAGAATGCGCCTATGCCTCCGTAAGTGCATGTATGCGAATCCGCTCCAACGATAAGGCGGCCAGGTGCGGCAAATCCTTCTTCTACCATCACCTGATGACAAACACCGCCTTTTCCAACCTCGTAATAATTCTTTATGTCATGCTGCTTCGCGAATTCTCTCATTTCTTTAGCCTGTTCCGCGGATGCGATGTCCTTGTTCGGAACGTAATGGTCCGGAATAAGGACGATCTTCTCCCTCTTCGGTTCGGTCTTCAATTCGTTGAACTCCCTGAACGCTATCGGCCCGGTTACGTCATTGACCATCACATAGTCGACATCCGCCTCTATTATCTGACCTGCATACGCGTCGGTCCCGGATCGTATCGATAATATCTTCTCTGAAATCGTTTTGCCCATTTTCATTCCTTCCTTCCCCTTATATAATCCCTGTTTATAGCTTCCATGGTTGCGTCCACGCTCGTTCCGACGATGTCCAGACCGACGGCCTTACCGACGGACAGCCTGGAATCGTCGTATGTCCCCTTTATCACGACCGTGACCTCGCATAACGAATCGCTGCCGCCGGTGATGGCGCTGAGTTTGTATTCTTCCAGCGTTATCTTCTCGTTCACAGCGCATCTTATCGCCTTTATGGCAGCGTCGACGGGCCCTGTGCCCGTATTGGAGCTTGTTCTTATCTCTCCGTCGATGTCAACGGTCACGGTGGCTGTAGGCGTCACTCCCTTTCCTGTAAAAACGGCAAATTCCTTCAGCTTCACCGCATCCTCGCCGATGCGTTTCCACATTATGTGATCGGCTATCGCCATGAGCTCCGCATCGTCCACTTCCTTACCGCTGACCGCCAGATCCTTTATCTTTGCCAGAAGTTTCGGTATGCATTCATCCGGGAATTTTATCTTCAGTGCGTTCAGACGGTCTTTCACGGAATGCGTTCCGGAGTGTTTTCCCAGGACTATGTGCCGGTCCATGCCCACGAGTTCGGGTCTGAACGCTTCGTACGTGGATGCATTATTCAGGACGCCGTGCACATGTATCCCGGATTCGTGAGCGAACGCGTTCCTTCCGGTGATCGGTTTGTTGTAAGGTATCGGCCATCCCGTTATTCTTGAGACCGTTTTCGAGATGTCGCCTATCTTCGAAAGGTCAACGACCTCCGTGTCAAAGTTCGCATACAGGCCGAGCGCCACTTCCTCCAGCGCTGCATTGCCCGTACGTTCACCCAGTCCGTTGACGCATACGTGGATCTGTTTCGCACCGGCGGCGACGGCGGCCAATGAATTTGCGACCGCCAATCCCATGTCGTTATGGCAATGGACCGCCATCGGAACTTCGGTCACCTTTGCCAGCTCTTTTATCAGATATGTCATCGCTGACGGATATATGACGCCGACAGTGTCAGGTATGTTTATCGCATCGGCGCCCGCCTCCTGAACGGTGACGTGCATCTCCTTCAGGAAATCGAGGTCTGTACGGGTGGCGTCCTCGCATGAGAACTGCACCTTCAGACCATGTGATTTAGCGTACTCTATAGCTTCGACCGCTTTTGCTTTCACTTCATCACGGGTCATCTTCAGCTTGTATTTCAGATGAATGTCGGATGTTGCTATGAATGTGTGCACATAATCAACGTCACAATCGAGAACACGGTCAATATCATTCTTGTTGGATCTCGCGAGACTGCACACGGTCGATGAGAGCCCCATCTTCGCTATCTGTTTTATTGTATCCTTTTCGGAATCGCCGGATGCGGCGAACCCGGCTTCGATTATGTCCACTCCCAGATCATTGAGTGCGGACGCAATTCTCATTTTATCCTCTGCGCTGAGCGCTATGCCCGGCGTCTGTTCACCGTCCCTCAGTGTGGTGTCGAACAACGAAACACCGCGAACCTCGCTCCCGAGAAGAGCGAGACGGTTGTACTGACTGTCGTATATCATCTCTTCTCTCCTTTTAGCGTTCCCGCCGGTTTGTTGCGTTTTCAAAAAATCACCTCAAACCGCCAACTCATACTCTGTCCGATCCGATAAGCAGACGAAACTCGGATATCAGTATGCAGATCATCTTATGACCTCTGGCGTTGTTTCGGGTCAGTTTTTACTCACTATTTATATCTTCTTGTTTTAATCTTATATTTGACATTCCAACGTATCTTTATTATACTAACTCTTTACGGATCCTCGGGTTCAAAACAAGAACGGCCTTCGCAACCTCACAATCAGATTATTAAAATATTTGGTTCTTTAGGGATTTGAGTGGAAACAGCACACCGCAGTGCGTTGAAACCGATGACATTCGAACCGGAACAGAGTATCGCCGCGGTGGCATGATGATGAAGCGGGAGAGGATCGGACAGGGG
>Ga0136643_10019598_pt1 | contig 10223 bp, 7 predicted proteins | sample TergutLab28metaG_FD_96883 | JGI IMG/M metagenome (GOLD analysis project Ga0136643, IMG submission 96883) | Labiotermes labralis P1 segment gut microbial communities from Petit-Saut dam, French Guiana - Lab288 P1 (version 3) (version 3) | ecosystem: Host-associated > Arthropoda: Insects >... | reverse complement strand
GGACCCGTTGCGCTGACCACGTGACACCCCTCTATCCGCAAAAGTTGGCACTAACTTCGCCGACCGGCGGCGGCCGCTCTGTCGGTATAGTTCGCGTGCGGACTAAGGCCACGGAGTTTAACAAAGAAGTGCGGAGTTTGTATTCACCGGAATCTTCAATACACCTCCATAAGTGCGTCTGCTAGAACGGTATGTTCGGACACGGGACGCTCTGTCGCAGATCAACGGGGAGTCTGCTGGGTAAGAAAACACTGACTGATGTCCCAGCTCTTTATTTTGACAGGTCTACTGCTTACTCGGCTCTACAACACCACTTCAGTACTGTGGTAACATAGTGTTAGTGGTAATTTTTTACCGACGCTTCGGGAGAACGTATCGGTCCCATCATTATGGGTCAAGAAACCGACCCTTGAAGATGAGTCTTTTAGGTTATCGCGAAACGTCGATAAGAAATTACCACTACTCACTGCGTAACATCCCAGAAGAGCGCAGTTCACAACAGAACACTTTCACCGTCAGCCTTGCAACTTTCGAGATTATTATGCAAAACAGACTGTCTGCTATGTCATCTCATAACCCGAGGGAGAACTGTTGGTCTGATTTTGATCGAATTGTGTACTGTATAATTTAAAAAATTTAAAGACCTGTGGCAATAACAGGACTACTGTGCAAGAGCTGTTGAAACTATGCGAACATTTCCTTACTTATTCACTTCGACACCATTTCGATGTGGACTACGAGGACCACGTAAACCCCTACGCAATAGGTACGAGTACACAGGACGCCTTCACGTCGGAGGTGAAGCGGATGGAGCGTAAAGTGGCGCGGACCTAAGCGCCAACCCCTTTCCGAGCATTAGGCTTGGCTAAAGTAGAAGGCAAACTAGTAATTTACCATCCCTTCACCGCAAACATTCGTTACAACTAACGACTGCGTGCAGTGTTTCACCTGTCGGGTGATGTTTTTCTACATAACCGCGATAAACAAATAGCCTAATGATACACTACCCAAGAGGCTGGGTGCATAGCATCAGATGGCAGAAGGAAACGAATAAAAATTTACTTTTCCTAAATCCTTCCTGCATTAAAAAAAAAACATGTAATTACATTATATCAAGTATGTGTCCGATTCATGCGTCCCTAGACTTCAACATATCTTCTACTCCACAAGGAACCAAAACAAAAAAGGAAATTTTATTCCGAAGTCGCAAGTCAAAAACTTCGATTGAACCCAGTGAAGCATATAATTCGTCTGCATAACTGTATAACAGCTGAGTTCTCAGATCACAGAAAACATGACAAATCTCCTATGTATATACTAATAGGTTAATGCTGTTCACGATATTATCACTGTTTATTCTGAGTCATAATAAACCTCCAGATGTGCTGTGTAGGTAAAATGCAGTTTACAAATGTTAATGAATGTGATAAACAGAGTAATCAATGTCCTTCACAGGACTATGCATAAAGATGTAATACAAGCTGCTTACACAGCTGTCGACTGGGAACTACAATGGCCGGTTCCATGCGTACCTGCTCTTAGTTGGCGTATATCATCTATATATCTATCTATCTATCTATCTACCTACCTACCTATCTATATATCTATCTAGCTATCTACCTACCCACCTACCTACCTACCCACCCACCTACCTATCTACCCACCCACCTACCTACCTACCTACCTAACTAGTTACCTATCTACCTACCTACCTAGCTACCTACCTATCTACCTAGCTATCTACCTACCTAGCTATCTATCTACCTATCTATCTATTTATCTATCTATCTATCTATCTGTCTGTCTGTCAGTCAGTCAGTCTATCTATCTATCTATCTATCTATCTATCCATCCATCTATCCATCCATCCATCTATCCATCCATTCATCCATCCATCCATCCATCTATCTATCTATCTATCTATCTATCTATCTATCTATCTATCTATCTATCTATCTATCTATCTATCTGTCTGTCTGTCTATCTATCTATCTATCTATCTATCTATCTATCTGTCTGTCTGTCTGTCTATCTATCTATCTATCTATCTATCTATCTATCTATCTATCTATCTACCTACCTACCTACAGAAAGAACGAATGAACCAAAAACGGGAATTCACAGCCGCTAACAACAAAGGCCGCCACCGGACACAACCCAAGTACCAACTTACGAACTTCATTACCTAATCTTGCATATAAAGCCAACTTGGTGCACAATTATTCTTAGTGCTCTTATTTCTTTTCTCTATATGATTCGGACGACTATGTGGCCATCATCAGGAGAAATAACAGTATCTATGCGACACTTGGTATTTGTCACTCTGTGTGGATGACTGTCTGATCTGCAGTACGAGTATGCAGACCAGACAGTCATCCACACAGAGTGAGAAATACCAAGTGTCGCATAGATACCGTTATTTCTCCTGATGATGACCACACAGTCGCCCGAAACATGTACAGAAAAGGAATAAACATACTAAGAAAAATTGTGTACCAAGTTGGCTTAATTTACAAGATTACACGGAACAAGGATGCACGGTCAACAAAACATAACATTCATAATCTAGTTCTCTTAGATAGACAATGACGCTTATTGACCACAGTCCTAGGATCTTCAATAGGAAAATTCAGTATCAATTAACAGCTTAACGTGCAACCCCCCAGTACCCCTAGTACAGTACTTTATACGACAAGCCTTCGTCGTATAACACACTCGAAGTTAAATCTCCCGCTTACTACACTATTCTTCCAGTCCAGTACTTTTCAGCGCCTTGTTTTCAGGCCCTTGTAATGCATGTTCGTTCCTCAATTATCCAAACACGCATCAACATAAAGTAATCATAAAAACTAGTCAAATAATCTAATATACACAAATACGTAAATTTTTCGTCGCTTTCCTACCTGATTCCTGTTTCCAACTGCATACCCACAAACATGCACAGACATTACGAAATCTCTTCCGAATTGTCGTTAATACGAGTATGCACTGCAGCCATGGCTGTTAAAGCAGTGCGCTGTGTTGCGAGAGAGTTGCTGAGTGTATTTAGAATCCACGTCTTAAATGTCTATATAACACGTGTAAATAAAATTGTTAATCTTCGAACGCTGCATATTACTTCTGTGATCTAACGCATGACTGTGACTCTTACTGTTTTTTTTTTTACAGCTTAACCACCATGTACTGACAAGAAAAGTGACTATTTACAAGGCGAGGAATAGGTTAGTACTTTCGGCGGTTTTGTACATAACTCATGTGTTCTGTAAAACAGAAAGGATGGTAAATTTTTAGATGCGTTCGCAAAATTGCGAAAAGTGACTACTAGCTTCGTCATGTATGTCATGTCTGTCCGTCTGTCCGTCCGTTCATCTGGAACAACTCGGCTCCCACGGGATGGATAATCATGAAACTTAATACTTCAGCATTTTTTCCAAAAATCTGTCCAGAAAATTCGAGTTTCATTAAAATATGACACGAATAACGGGTACTTTACGATAAGACAAATATACATTTTTTAATCATATCTCGTTCAATTCTTCTTAGAATGGCAAATGTTTCATACAAATGTTGTACAGCAAATCAAAATACACATTTCACGTCCAATGACTGTTTCGAAAATCGTGTCGTTTAGGAAATAATGTGGAAAATACTGTACAGCCGCACAGGCCACAGGCGAAAATATGGCGCATTCGCATTGCATGCTGTATAACTAAGGCGACAGACGTACGCTCAGAATACGTGATACTTATTGCTTGTCCACGGCAACGCGCCACTATGTTACGTTATAAGTACACTGCCTGTCTTGTTAACTTTACCTTACGTGTAACCTTGCCACAAGTCACACAACGCAAACTCTATTCCTTCATTTCCCAAAACAGAGAAGGCCTCAACTATACCGCAGCAGAAGTCTCGGGATCTCGAATTGTAACGGATGTGGACGGACGAGGTTGCGGCCTAGCTTGAGGTAACATTCCAGCACATGCGTGGAAAGACTGAAGAAAATCATAAAAAGTCTACAAGATAAATTACGTCCTGACCTAGACTCAAAACCAGCACCTGCCGAAACAAGTCATAAGCGTTACCGCTTCAGTCAAATGTGAAACAGTACAGAATGGTACATGGCTTAATGAGTGAACTTCCGAATCCTGACGTCATTACCAGTGAGAAATGTCATGCACCCATAGGGCAGATTCTCAAGGGTTAACGGATTCGGTATAGCGACTGGCTACGGGATGGACGGACCGAGGATCGAATCTCGGTGGGGGACGAGATTTTTCCGCACCCGTCCAGACCGGTCATGGGGCCCACCCAGCCTCCATTACAATGGGTACCGGGTCTTTCGCGGGGGTAAAGCGGCGGAGGAGTGGCGTTGACCACTCACCCCATCTAGCGCCGAGGTTAAAGAAGAGCAGAGCTATACTTCTACTCCCCGTTTGGGCCTTCGTGGCCTGTTCTAGGGAGAATTTTATTTTTGCCTTTTAAGGACCTTAGCAGTAAAGCACTTTGCCTTGCACATGCATGACTGCGTTTGTACGTGCAACACAATGTAGCGTTTCGCCATTTTAGCACGTAATGAAAACATTCGATCATTATTTACCTGGTCAACCCCGTTCTCCGGATTTTCACGTGTAGGGGCACATTAAAAATCTGGCGTACAAGAAAGAAAAAAAGCGACATGAGAGGTTCATTCTTCCGTCGCATTTTCAATTCTTCAATTCGTCCAAATGACGAACCTAAAGAACTAATACGAGTTACACACTCAATTTGTAGACGTAGCGGGATGCGGACTGAGAATGAACAGTATAAATTTGGCGGCAAATTCAGCAAAAAAAAAAACTTTTTGTAAATACGTGCGGCTTGTTCTTACTTATTGAACATTCAGGAATTATATATCCATAATCTTCAGGAAACGAACCTATTTTCCCTTATATCTGACTTGGGGTGCCTTCAGGGTTTCCACGGCGTGCAAGAAGCGTAATGAATTCCATATTCAGGTGGAGACAATATGCTCCTTCGAAACGTCGGTACCCATCTAACAGACATGCGGTGTGATAAACCTACAACACAAAATAAGAAAACCACGAATCGAATGCAAAATCTGACTAGAACCTATTCGCCAAAAAAGACAGTAATTGGTCAAACTAGCGGATATACATATTCAATTACGTCCGACTCTTTACTGTGGGGGAAAAAATGATACAAATAATTTTAATACAAAGTGCAATTTATAATCCAGGCAGGACACAACACCGATCACCATTTGAATGAAATTAACAAGTATTACTCGAGACGAAATTTGGCTCCCGGACACACACACACACACACACACACACACAAAAGAGCTAACAAAGTTACAGCATCAGCTTTTAAATAAAGCCAACTTGGTGTACAGTTTTTCTTAGTATGTTTATTTCTTTTCTCCACATGTTCCGGGCGACTATGTGCCCATCATCAGGAGAAACAACTGTATTTATGCGACACTTGGTACTTGTTATACCAAACAGTCATCCATACAGAATAACAAGTACCAAGTGTCGCATAAATACAGTTATTTCTCCTGATGATGGGCACATAGTCGCCCGAAATAGGTAGATAAAAGAAATAAACGTATTAAGAAATTGCGCACCACGTTCATTCATTCCTTTTGTAATGTCTGTACTGTATATGTGCTTATTATTACGCTACTTTAAACATTTCTCTTAGAATCTGCCTCCATTTTCCTCATACTCGTCGTCCTTTTCCGACGAGCCTCGTTGTATTTTCAGTGTCATGACTTCGTCGTCTCTCTGCAGGAGTCTTATTTTCTTTCTCGTCCTGTGGTTTTCTTCCTTCTTCCCTTCTTGAATATGCATGAGGCGGGGATAAAACCGAACAACACACTGTATGAAGAAAGCCTTAAGGGAGGAAGAAATAAACCTTCCATGCAGGAATAATATGGTGCGAACAAGACCTCAAAAGGTACGTGAGCTACTGCCCTAACAGGCCTGCTGGTGGCTTTACAGCAATACAAGCGTGCAGGATTACCGCGTATTGGATAACACACTTGGCTGTAAGAAATAAATTACAATTATATGACGTTATAAGCCGAACTTTACTGATCAAACAGCTTCTGCAACAGACGCCAGTATAAAATACGTTAAAAATATTGTGTCGAGTACATGGAACTTTATTCCTTAAAACGTTATGGTATTCTTGTATTTGAAAAGTATAAAGGTGCTAACGTTATGGAGGTACAAGCTACCTCCATCTTCAGGACTGAAGTAGTGACGGAGAGGGAAAATGGTATGTAATACAGGGACAGGTAAATGAGCAAACCAACGGGAACTAATGGCCTTAGCACATCTCTGAGAATCGAAAACCTACATACATCTAAATAACCAGTATACCTCTAATATGACACTAAAACAGCTGATTACGTTTAAAGTAAAATGTCCACTCCGTAGTATAATAATCGTTTTAAATGCACCTCACACTTTCACTAGTATGGATACGAATTTTATTACTAAGATCACTATGCTGTAAGCAACAAAATACAGCGGCGTCAAGCCATTCGCAGGACGACAAACAGAACATTCAAACTTCAGGTAAATAAAGCTAATAAGTTAAAACTTCATAAAGTAATGGCAGTTCGCACACTAGTACATGGAAATGAAACTCTGGATTAAGAAGAACAAAAATGCCAATGAAATTCCAGGAAAGGAAATTAAATTTTTAAAAGTGTCAGGTGATGAATCAGATCATACAAAATTAAAAAAGGCTAAATGGAGAAGCTTTTAAACATAAATTTAGAAACTACAGGGGGAAAAAGGTGACTGGAGACAAAAACTGTTAAATCAAAGAGAAATGACAATAGCAAACTCCCAAAACTTGCACTGCGTTACAAACCAAAGAATGGAGATACACGAAGAATGTACGTGAGGTGGCAAAGTAGTAGGAATAGGCTTATTCTAGCACAAGAGTGAAAACAGAAGAAGTGGAGAAGTTGGAGCAGTCTCATACTGCTTGGACTTCACCGATCATAACAATTAGGGTCAGCAAATACCGAGGATGGCCACTGTTAATAGCGTTTTATTTTACCACACTGCCACTGCCTGGCGCAATACAGCGTCGACAAAGAGATGACTGAACTGGAAAGAATAAACAGTCACCTGATAACTAAAGAATCAACCATATATCGCGTGAAGCTCGGTCTTCAGCAGGCTTCACCCTTCTACGTACGAAACCACATTCCTAAATATTTCCGATTTCCTGTCATGAAAATATGGAACACGACCGAAGTAACCACACATTCCTCTGTAAAAAAAATACACGGGCCACTTCTACCGGTTGAAACCATCTCCTCCCAAGCAATTTCAAACAAAAATTTACGTTGCGTTATACGCCACTACAGGAACAGCAAGCTGATAAGTCTCTTTCCAGGGCTGCTGACCACAACGCGAACATAGCGAGATTACATAAAAACAACGTCGCTGGCATAACGCATACGGGTGCGGGAAAACCGAAGCAGACCAGATCAATCACAGAGACAAGACAAACTGCAGTCAACCTCAGTAACAATCCAGCACAAGCAGTTCAGAAGACCATTCCAGTAACTCGTTTGTGTCAACACGGTCGTGTGACCGACTGCATTCTGCACTCGGGGGGTTTCGTCTGATAGCACGCAGCGCAGCGCTGCGGTCGCCGCAGTTCCCGTCCGACATGAGTCGGGGTCCAAGCGTTTTAGGTCAAAGCATTGCAGTTACCATCGTTATTTAACGACGCTGTCAACAGATAAGATTATATAGCAGTTACTAGCAGATTTTTTACGAGCTATAACTAAAAAGTTGTCAGAAAAGGTTTCCTTCGGATTACCTACACGCACCAAATGATAAAAACACGATGTTTATCGCACGTTGAAGTTCTGTTGTAACTGGATGCAGAGTATTCTGAATGTTTTATTTCAGATGAGAACCATTACTACAAATAATATATTTTAACATTCCCACAAGTGTAAATCGCAGGGGGTCCGATCATGCCAACTAAGAAGTCACACTCAACCGTCAACAAAACATTATGCAAAGAACTCAAGAAACTGTTCGCGGTATGAGCTGCTTAAATGGCTTGCTGAAGAATGGCATGGGTTGTGTCGCGGTCGCACAGTTGTTCTAAAAAATCGTGTCAGAAAGCGTGTTACAAGTTGGTGTGAATTTATTGTCTCAGAAAAGGAAAAATGGGCCCAATGATCGTCGTATTCATAACACGCCATACACGGATCTTAACATTACGTAATGGCAATTCATAGATTAATGTGGGATTTCATGGAGACTAATGTTTGATATTTTGATATGTTCCGTGTCCACCGAAATGAAAGCGAGCTATATCGCTAAAAAGAACGAGTGTGAGGTCCATCTCTCCAGCACACACTCGATAAACGTACCTGGTTACAAACTTCGTCTTGTTGCATGATATGCAACGCGAAGTGTGCGAACCGCAAGTTTTTTAGGTGGATGCAAATGCAGCAGTTTTTTTTTTATTTCGTGCTGACGACACAGACACTCCCGTCTGCTGTGCAAGTCCAGCCAGGGACTTTCTTGGAGATGTCTCCAATTTACGAAGAGCTTTGTCCCGTTTATCCTCATTTAGAATGTGTTGCCTGCAGGTTTCCTACAGTCTGAATTCGAACATACTGCTGGAAAACCTTTCACACACTCATAAACGGCTCTCCTGCATGAAAAGCATTCAGCGGGAAAATTGAGTAATCTGACACTTAAAAAGGACGTTACGTGAGTCCTCAGTACAGAACTTGTTTCATGTCAACCTTCTGGCGCCTAGCATTTGAACGTGGCTCCTAGATTTTTGTAAAACTATATCATATACGATTCTCATCTCTAATACTGTGCTACGTGTCCCTCGCATCAATTTTACAGTCCAAAACATACACCACCAAAGCTGAAACTATTTCGAAAGCCTGCTGCCACATACAATCGTGGAGGAGTTAGTGCGACAACAGCCTCAAATACTCATGGGCCGATCACATGTACATGTATGAGAACGGGGTGCCCTCTAATGGCATAACGTTCAAACAAAAATCGGTAAATTAAATCAAAACGCTGAAAATGGGATACGCACAGACAGACAAAGAACCACACAAGGGAATACAGCATGAACTTCACATAATTACACTTCCACCTTTCCTATGGGTGGCAAACAGTCTACAGGCCATTTGCATGTTCCTTTCAGGGATTAGGCCTAATAAAAAATACCATTATTGACCGAACGTGACAGTCGAATAAGGAGCGCTCCTGCTTCGTTTTCGGTAAGTTTCGTATTCTAATTTCGTAACGCAGAAAACAAATATCATCGTTTGTGGAGATTCACTCGCTGAGGACTCCATTCAGCGTCTCCGATGAAAAAAGTGGGCCCTCGAAAATTTTGCTGAACGTCAGGGACTTGTGATAATATGTATGTGGTTTCTGCAAGTGTGCTCTATGAGACTGTGCTCTTTTTAAATAATCAGAAGGAACCACTTCGTTATGTCCTGGGATAACGATCGAGATTGAGAATTTAACAGGAACAGACACTTCGCAGTTTAATTTCTTCTTAATTCAACTTCCTTTATTCATATTTATTTGCATCAGTCTCGTTCCTGGCAAGCACGAGTTTTACGCAATGATAAAATCACGACTTGGTGTAGTAAACAGCGCCCGGGGTATCGGATTTTCCCTTATCAGATATACGAGGTATTCAGAAGATTGAGGAAGCAGGAAAAATGTTCCTCTGACACACTGGCAGGCTCACCTGTTTACTAGACTAAACGGCGTCATATTTTAGCAGACTGAAATCTTAATTACGAAATCATTATACACACCGTCATTACACGATATGAGAGTCTAGGAAGTGTGTCATCCCCGTTGTGTGTGTGAAACTAGGAAAAGGTATGTAGTCTAGGAGAAGGTATGTAGTCAAACACAACTTAATCACTGAGGTGTATTTAATGACTGTGATGGAAACAACTACATGTTTCGGCCTGTGTTGGCCATCATCAGGTTTTCTAGGGAACTTAAGGGCTAGCTATATGCATGCGCGCGCGCGTGGTGTAGAGATCTCTACACACAACGGGGATGACACACTTCCTAGAGGTATGTAGTCAAACACAACTTAATCACTGAGGTGTATTTAATGACTATGTGATGGAAACAACTACATGTTTCGGCCTGTAATGGCCATCATCAGGTTGTCTAGGG
>Ga0136643_10019597_pt1 | contig 10224 bp, 9 predicted proteins | sample TergutLab28metaG_FD_96883 | JGI IMG/M metagenome (GOLD analysis project Ga0136643, IMG submission 96883) | Labiotermes labralis P1 segment gut microbial communities from Petit-Saut dam, French Guiana - Lab288 P1 (version 3) (version 3) | ecosystem: Host-associated > Arthropoda: Insects >... | reverse complement strand
TTAGGTCCAGAAAGGGAAGGATGGGTGGAGACACAGAGCATAGAGGGCCATACTCATCGGACAATCCTGCCGCACTGCGCAGCGAATTGGTATGGAACCGTACTCATGGCCATTTATTTGAACTGAGGGCGTAGCAACTTCATACAGCCTCTTGATACCGGCGATAAAGGCTTTTCCAATGCCGTATCCCTGGAGTGTTTGAAACAGGTAGTTGTGGGCGATCCTATCGAAAGCATTTTTAAAAGCAAGGGAAAGCACGCATAACGTGACCCTCCTGCTTTCCGCATACGCGATGGTATCACGTACCGTTGCCACCGCGTCAATTATCGTATTTCCAGGGACCCCACAGAATAGGATCTCCGTTAGGTAAATCTGCCAACAATGGACGCAGGCGTTGTGCGATAATAAGAACAAGAATCTTGTAGTCAAGGTTGAGGAGTGTGATGGGGTGGTAGTCTTCTGGTGTTTGGTTCCCTTGCGCTTTCGGCAGGCAAACTATCACATCTAATTTTTGTTCCTGCGATATGTTCCCTGTCCATAACATTTGGTTGATAACATCACGCAGGTCGCCTTTTATGATTGCCCAGTTGTGTGAATAGAATTCGCGGCCTCTTCCATCGTTCCCAGATGCATTTTTCCGCCCGCCCGCTTGTATGGCTCGGTATATCTCCGTTGGCTCGAATGGCGAAACGAGCATTCCCTCTTAAGAAGTATGCTGCTCGCAGTGGGCTACCTCCATCAATTTTTCCACGCTGGCATCGTTCATCTCTATTGTGTCGTACATATTTCGTAGAAAAATTGTAACAGTCAGTGCTATTCCTCTCGGTGTCGTATGCATCTGCCCTGCTCCATCTTTCAAGGAATATATGATCCTCTCTGCACGTCGCCGTTTCGTCTGAAATATGTGGTATATCTTCCGCTAGTTTCCATCTGGTCTATCAGCATCATTATTGTAATCAAGAATTTTTTTAGCTTTCTGCTGTGCAGTCGTTCAATATTTGCTTTTAGACGGTTTAAAGCAGGCAGTGTTTGGTCGCTGGGGCCCGGTCTCTGCAATACATCATAAATCCACTCGTATAAATGTTTCTCCATCACACAGCGGTCCCTTCGGCGCTCAGCTTGTTCACGTTGGTATAGTTGTCGTATTTTCTTTTTACAGAGGCGGTCCCACAACATTGTCAGGTGAGGAAAGTACCCTTTCTTCCGTTGTAGTTGTCGCCAAAGAGTTCTCAACTTCTCCGTGCATGCGTTCTCAGTTATTACAGCGCTGTCCATTTTCCATAGCCCGCGTCCCCTCCGCATAATCGGTAGGTCAATTGATATTCGTTGACATTTGGCGAGGTGATCAGTAAAGGGTGATACAAAGGCCTCCACACCCAATTTCCTCTCGAGTAGTTCTCTTGTGGCGTAAATTCGGTCAATTCTGGTTGCTCCGGACGCGGAATATTGGGTGTGAACTTTTCGTGTGGGGTTTCCCTGCCACGTGTCTGTTAATGCTAGACCATGCACCAATTCCGCTAAAGTTCGGCTGTATGTGAAGCCGCCGGTAGTGTCCGAAGCCTCCAATATGCAATTGAAATCCCCACCCAGTAATATTTGGCCCGTTTCACCAGTCCTCAGACAAGGCAGTTCATTATTGAAGAAACGCTCGCGTTCCTGCTTCATCGCCGTATCAGATTGGGCGTACAAATTAATTATCCAGATTTATCTAAATTTGGCTGCCATAGCGCGTCCAGACTGACTCATTGTGATGTTATCTAGATTAATTCCATCCCTCGCGACGATGACGGTACCCCTTCTATTGGCGCCGGTGTAATATTATTTGGTGTATCCCTGGAAGTCATTGGAGATGTGGTAGGTGACCTCTTGTACTATTAGGATGTCTATTTCTTGGTGCCTGAGTAATGTGTCGAGCATCGCTATTCTCGTGGGAGATGTCATGCCATTGATGCTTAGACTGGCAATTTTGATTGAGGCTTTCAGGTCGAACTGCGAAGGGGAGTGGACGAGGGGTCGACGATGGTATATAAACTTTGTTCTTATTAGGTTTCGCTACTGTCGTTCTACTCCTCGTTCGTTCCCGTCATATTACAGCGCTTTTTTTTCCAATTTTATTTTTTTATTTCGGGATTGGGTTTGTCCCGGATCGTCCGTTTTAGGGTCTTCATCCGAAGGGTTTGTTGCACCGTCCGCGGGCACTGCGTCCTCGTTGTTCAGCCCGTCAGTACTTCCGACGTCTGTCACCATTTTCTGTCTGGTGCCTTTTTCTCCCTGAGAGTTTGCATGCAGGGGTGGCGCAGTCTGTCTGGTTGGCCTATCGTCAAATGCAGTCATTTCTGCGTCCACGGTTATCACTTCTTAGGGGGTCAATACAGGTAGTGAAGTCGACTGGGTTTGCGTCCTCGTCCTGGGGCATCAGATCATGCCTTCGTTGGTGAGTTGGGTTCTGTTTTTCCCCACCAATATCTAGTGGGGCGTTTGTGGGCTTCAGGTCGTCGACAGTAGGGAAAACCCCCGATGCGTGGTCATGCGATGCCCTCTGGGGACCACCTCAATTCGATTGTCAACAATTCCGTGTCGGTTGTGGGCACCTTTAGCAGCAACATGGGTCCATATATTGGGGGTCGAATCTGATGTTACCATACCTCCTCCACGCCTTTTGGGGTATGCCTGATTTATATGTCCACTGTCCCCACACCCGTAACATGTAACTTGCTGGCCGTCATAAGACGGTAATGCTCTGTGCCCTGCAATGTTCATTTGGGACGGAGGATGTTTGGCCAGTTTCATCAAAATCACTTTAACCCCGTTATCTACCTCGTAGCGGTACGCCTTAGGCTATATTTCATCCTGGATCGAGACAATTTCCCCATGTGATGCTAATGCTGCTCGAATGGAACTTTCCGTTACTTTTGGGATAAGGTTGGCGATCCGAATACGCCGCATTCCCATGTCGGCCACCTCTAGATGTACTATTGATATTTCCCCTGTCACATGTCTGTATTCAGCACTCCCATTCGTAGACTGCAGAATGTTCTGTATGTATATGTCATCTACGAACTTCTGAAATACGTGTCTTTTTATCCCATCAGTCTGTATCATAGTTAGCGATTGTTCCGATACCTGCAGCTGGTCATGAATCCATTAATGTACTTCATAAGCTGAAATACGTGCACTAGTAGGGTCAAAAATACTTATAATTGTATGTTGTCGTTCTGCCATGGTCGATCTTACAAAACTTGCCCTATTTAAGCACTACAGCACACTTTGTAAACACTACACGGACTCAGCTATTACTTACACTGCACTCCGCAACGTAAAAACTATAACACGCAACGACAACCTTTCTCCTTGCCAGCTCGTTGTAGACTCTAATTCGATCCCGGACCGTCCAGCCAGTAGCTCAGTCGCTATACCGACTGAGCTACCCGGCTTATATTGAGATATGTCCATGGGCCAAACAAATTAGTCAAATAATTTTATAATTTACAATATTTCTTTACATTATGACATACAATTTCAATTTAATGAATTAGGTATATAAAAAATTACACAGATAATTGAAAAAATATCAATTAAATCACTTTTTATTTTGTTGAAGAAGGCCCAGGCCGTGGTTCAGAAGACACCAAGAAAGAATGTAACGTTAACCATTTTAATTTTTTTTCTCTCTTTTTGACGGACGTCATTGCGTGGAAAAATCACAATCAACCTAAAAGAACTGCACTAAAAAAGACAAATAAGAAACAGATGCACACTGGAAAAGAGCTAGAAGCGCACCAAGTACAAAAAGGACCCTTGAGTAGGGACAGTGATGCACCACAATTCGGGAGTGCTCGATCCGACTGGAGAAGGAGCGTAAAAGCGAATCGTTGTAAAAGGAACTGTCGCAAAATGAGACCCTACTGTGTGTGTGTGTGTGTTTGTGTGTGTGTGTGTATACACACACAGATACGTACATACATACACACACGTGCATACATACATACATACATACATACGTACATACATACATGCATGCATACATACATACATACATACATACATACAAACATACATACATACATACATAGATACATACATACGTACATACACACATACATAAGTACATACATACATACGTTCATACATACATACATAATACATACATACATACGTACATACATACGTTCATACATACATACATACATAATACATACATACTTACATACATACATAAGTACAAACATACATACGTACATACATACGTACATACATACGTATATACATACACACATACATACATACGTAAGTACATACATACATACACGCATACATACATACATACATACATACATGCATACATACATACATACTTACATACATACATTCCGACAAAATTCCGAGATTGAAATTATTTTGTGGGTCGAAAACGATGAATTAATATTAAATCACAAGTACCAACTCAAGCAGTTTTAAAGAAAGTAGACTCTTAGCATTTTAAGGTTTATGACTTCAGAAATACGACATCGTAAAATTTGTTTGAATTGTAGTGGTGTTGCAGAGAACCCTGCTGCCAGAATGGAGCTGATGAAGCAGGTACATTTCTTCCAGGCTAAATATCCTCACATCCTGAAAGACCCAAATTTTTACAGGTATCGACATCAGAATGCGACATAACATAATAAACATTTGTGTTGTTTTGAGGAAAAGACTGACTCTGATCAGAGATCTGCACGCAATGTTGAGCTCATAGGTACCAGATGCAATGAGTGATATCTTCTTTCGCAGCCCGAAAGCAATATTTCTTTATATATAAATTCATTAGCAGCGATTGTGTAGAAGACAAAGAGTTATTGTTAACAGATAGGACCACCAGGCGGCAGTGAGTGATAAGTGTACGCCATTGGGCTTTGCGTTATGGACCTTTGCAGAAAATAAATGTCCGTTTTCAGTAATATGCTTATTCAGTGATATCTTGATGTGTTACCCGCGGAAAGTGTGGCTAAAGATAAAAATTAATTATTCGAAGTTTCAGTAAATTTATTAGGATCAATGAGAATGATACGCCTCTGCCTACCAGCACAGGGAAGATTACAGACCAATAAATCAAAATTGTTTCTCTGATGGTAATGTAGAATAACGCTGTTTATTTTGTACATTAAAGGAATTTCCTTCAAGCACATATTGTTCAAAATCATTAAGCTGTGACTAGAACATTTACCTGGGTTTCTTTATTCCACAATAGCCATTACGAGGCTTTGTCGCTGTTTGAAGAAAACGAGAGTTTTATTATTTTTGGCAAAGTTTGTTTTATAGCAAAAGCAAACAGTCGTTTGTACTTCTTTGCTGCCGTCGGTTGGCGAGATTATTTAGGGACATGAAGTAGGGTGAAACATTGATGCCCACACACCTCACTTGATTGTAAGTGCTTCACTATGGACAAACTAATTTTACTTAGTTCAAATCAGTTAAATTTTAACCGTTTTTACAGCTATCAACATCGGCAGTTTGGGACAGCAATTCACTCGCAGTTACTAATTGTTTCACAAATCTGCTTCTGTCAATCTTTCCACGATTCGAAAATTTAAAATATTTTTTGGGTTTACGATTATTTCTAATCGAATAATACTCAAGTGCTTAAGTTACACATTGCTGTATATTTATACCTACGCTGTGAATTCAGTGTTGCACAATTCATAAACCGAAATGCGAGTGTAGCCTTATTGATATGACCCTAGCTCACATTTATCTGCACAGGCATTAAAATAAATCTGAATGGTCGTCTCAAATTGCGAAGGTCACCTTAGTGTTTGAAAGAAAATAAACAATGAATAACATAGGTATATCGCTTTGCCAACCAACACTGTATTCGGGGCTGTGTGCTGGCTGTAGAAGCGAGCCGAATAAACGACAGGGCAGGAAAGAATCCATCCAATTTGGAATTGTGACAAATTTTGTAACACCTATTTATACGATTATAAGAAAGCACCGCATAATTACTGTGTCCAATTTCAAACACTCAAAATTACGTGCAACATGACGTACGTACGGTGACGAGACTGCGATCCCTAGTAGAAGGGCCCCCTTCCGGTCCATCTCTACTAGAGATGCTTCCAAATCAGCAGCGAATCTTTCCTAAACTGCAGTTTCAGACATCAACACTAATAGGAATGGCATTCCTGATTTTAACCAGACTTGCTTAGAATTTTTATTGTACAGAATTTTAACCTAAAACATAACCTGTACATGGCAGCATCGCTGAACGTCGAGTATATTAAGAGTTTTCCTGACTTAATAATACTGTCAATATCTAGAATATAATACCTAGGCTCGAGGAATGAACATGAATATGGAGCACTGGTGAAAAGATAACCGAGACGAGAATATAGAAATGGTCCGAGAGGAACCCAAAGGCTAACAAGACTGATAGATTAATACAAATGATCTATATTCATTTTCAGAAAATTTGAAGTTATTGAGCTCAGACATTTTTCAAGACCTTTCTTATAATTTTCACTCGAAATCTCAACTAGTTTTATACAAGTAACCTGTATATCTGTGCAAATTACAGGCGAGATACTATTCCTGCGATTATGGCAGTTCTGTAACTTGGTGTCCGTTTTCATCAACCTGGTTATGATATACGGTGCTCTAGTGGTAAGTAACTGATTTTATTAACGGTCTATTTAATTATTTCACCAATACAAATTATATGTCGTTGAATGGTAGGTTTATAATGAAAAAATATTGGAAATATGTGAAAAGAAAGTAACACTGGTCTAATTTGGGGTACGGTGCCGTCACTTGCTTGAAGTTATTAAAGAATATTAAAATAATCCGTAAAGCAGCCAGTGTTCTTGCCAAGAAATGGAAATAACAGTGCACCAAATCTGCCACCACATGGGCATGGAAGTGAATCATCTTATTTATAAATTCCTTCAGTTTACTATTACAAAAATCAGATTTCGCAGAAAATATAAGACGTCTCTTCAATTACACCAACTGAATGCACATTTTTAATTTATTAATGGCGTAATTTAAAGAAGTCTAATATACATGAAAATGCACGGAATGGAATATTTCAAAATTCACAGAAAATATTCAGCTGTCACAAAATTAAAATTTTTGGATGAAATGTGTCGTTTTGTATTTATTTTATTTCCACACATAAAATATGAATTTCAGATTCAGATTAAATCCTGATATAATGAATCCTTCGGACATTTGTTAAAGTAATGGCACAGAGCACCCCATCAGACCGAATGTAAATATCGCACCGGTCGGATTATTTTTCTTGATTATGCAATAACCATCAGATATACGTGTAAAGCGCACAGATTGACTGATTTCAGCTGATAGCAGGTTTTGATTAGCGAACAGCGTGATCAGTTCAGAAGGAGAAGTAATACGTGTTATGTGTATGTTACATGAGGAAGGACAGAAGTAATATGTATTATGTGTTTGTTACATGAGGAAGGACAGACGTTATATGCGTTATGTGTTTGTTACATGAGGAAGGACAGACGTTATATGTGTTATGTGTTTGTTACATGAGGAAGGACAAAATTAATATGTGTTATGCGTTTGTTACTTGAGGAAGGACAGAAGCATACTTGGACGAGGCGAAGATTACCGGTTCGTAACATGTTTAAAAAAAAAGGATGATTCCTGACGAATTTAGTTCGTTTTATGTGGATATGTTAGAAGATGGTCAATTTTTTGGCATTTTCGGATGGCTTACAAAAAGTTTCTAACTCTTCCAGAATAGACATAGACCTAATTTCTCGAGGATAATTATGACGAATTGACCACCAAGTCTTGTCAGGTCAGTTCAAAATTTAACGTACATAACCAAAACTTAAAATAGCAGCAATATGTGACGTCTCCAGAAACATTCTTTGGTGTCACAGGAGAAGGCCCTTCTCGTGGCTCCGTGGCTCGCCTGGCACCTGGCATTGCCTTTTGTACAAATCCCAGTGTTCCTGTGGAGTGCTATGTCACTGAATTGTGAAAGTCACAGCGCAACAACAGCCCTCAAGATCAGCCTTCTCTTCGCACTCCCCCTCAGCCTTCGTGAGTACATGTTATTTTATTGTAAATTGTCGAAATTTCACAATTCATTTTAGATAAATAAAGTTAAGGACTGTATCAGTATTATCTCTTACAGATGTCCAGCTCTGTCGCCATAATCTTACTCCCCTTTCATGCCCACGTCACCGGGATGGCTATCACCATTTACTTGACTCAAAACGAGACAGCACGTCACAGAGTACATTCAACAGCATTTGACATTTATGTTTTCCGAAGGTCCGAATACTTACAATCATTCATACTTCTTCATAAGGTGCCAGTCTATCACCTTGCCAACAAATTACCTGCCTTTTACAGAATCTGACTGTGAATTACACGTGAAACCAACAGCCCGACAAAAAAAAAAAAATCCCGACACAACACAGCCGACCCCATAACCAAAATTTGTCTCTAATCATCAAAACTTTTTTTGCCGTGTGGTTTATTCTCTTCTGGTTTCCCCGCTAGTAAGTCTTATAAATTTACCTTACCCGTAGCCCATCCATATTAATTATTTCAAAAAACGGAATGATATTTCTAAATCTCGCATACCTTTCGATTGTTTAGGCTCTACCACAGGGCCTGGTAAATCTGAGAAAGTCTGTTTGTTTTTTCTAAAACTTCACATGTTATTCAGTATACACAATGGTACCGATCTGACACAAACTACTGTTTGAATATGAGTCCAACTTCTGCAAGTGTGTATACTGTAATACAGCATGTATTCAGTTAATAATTTTAATTTTGCTGTTAAAAATAATCTATATTTTTTAACTCGTATAATTTTAACTACTTTAATTACGTGTTCATTATCGTGTAACAAAGAGAATCTGTGTCCATCGGCCACTTGTACAAGCAGCACCGGAACTGAGGTGTCTGCATTTTTGTCTCGTCACTGTTCGCGGGGTTAATATGGGCTTATATCTGTGTTGACAGTTTTGTTTCATCTGTTTCAGTTCCGTTACTCTACTTCGCTACTGTGGTGTACAGTCTGTACAAGGACCTCTCAGAGGGAACCAGAAACAACAATTATGGGACCAACATGTTGCTGTCATCACCAAACTGCAATGCTGCAATGACACCCTATACCAACTATGACCCTGGAAGTGCAACGCCCACAGGCTGGGGGAATTCGCAACCCCAGCAACAAACGTATAGAATACCAACACAAAATTTGCCTTCTCTCCCGCTCCCACCACAGCCACAGGGACAGACGTCTGGAATCCCACGACCCAAGTCACATCAATTTTTCGCCTAAATTGGTATCCCTAGAAAACATTACCATTTTACATTCCCTGACATTGAAAACTGTTTCGGGAACATTAAGACTATAGTCCTAATGTATTTATTTGCCTTCATACGTGACGTAAGAGAATTATGTATAATTAACTGAAAGCTGAATTTAATTTACAAACAAACCTAGTGCAATATACACTGATTTACAAACTCACACCGGAACTTCGAGTTATTTTTTAGATTGTCGTCTGTTACATTTGACGACTTTTTTTGGTTTTAAACTCTGAGAAACTCATAAAAGCAAGAACAAATTAATTCAGACCGAAAAAAAGATTAAATATGCGTGATTTCAGGCCTACGCCGCCGTTCAAATGGGATCTGCGCTGTTCTGGAAGTTTACGTGCCGCAGAATGGTAGTTTCTTGCCGACGTTTCGCGACAACCAATTGGGACGGAATGGTTGTCCCGAAACGCTGGTTAGACGTAAAATCCCCTCCAAAAAAGCGCAGACCTCAAACATTGAATATAAACTTTCCACTACGAAACTCATACTTGACTGGCACTCGGGATATTCTCCATCCAGGATTACAGTTCCGGCTACATTCAGATCTCGCTTGGTTTCCATTGCATATGACCGGCAACTTAAGCAGCAACACTTCAAACTTTAGACGTGTCGACAAAGCCGACAGCCAGTATTATGGAGACTGCATGTCTATGTGTTGAGGCAATCTACTTCTAAATTTTAATAACATGTGGGCTCACGGGGTAGTTTTATTGGAATGGGACATAAAAGAATCGGGACTATAATACAGAGAATAAATTTTACATTCATTGTTCCGTGCATCATTGTAATTCTTTAAAATAACCAACACGATGTCACTTGTAGACTATCCTTTATTTTCATGGGTAGTCGTCATTCACTCTCTACATGTTTCGA
>Ga0136643_10019596_pt1 | contig 10224 bp, 9 predicted proteins | sample TergutLab28metaG_FD_96883 | JGI IMG/M metagenome (GOLD analysis project Ga0136643, IMG submission 96883) | Labiotermes labralis P1 segment gut microbial communities from Petit-Saut dam, French Guiana - Lab288 P1 (version 3) (version 3) | ecosystem: Host-associated > Arthropoda: Insects >... | reverse complement strand
TTCCTGGGTGTAAAGGCGGCCGGTGCGTAGGGCTGACAACCTTACCACCATCCTGTGCCATTGTCATGAAATCTGGGAACCTTAACTTCCTAAGAACCCTCTGGGCCTGTCCAGGCCTGTAACGGGACTGCTTTAACACATTACAGTACCATAAATGTGACTTAACAATGAATAATTATGTCATCATTAAGCAGTTCATCAATTGGTCAAAATTTGTAGACGCAACCAACCTGACTCCCGACTGTTCTGAAGCGCACGCGCCAAATCCCTTTCTTCCACCTCGCGAACAGACTGTCCAAGGACATCATCTTCACTATGGCTTGACAGTCGGGCACATTCAGGTAGCTCCCTCTCAGACAGAAATGGAGTCTCTGTGCCTGTTGTCCCAATTCGTAGAACATTTTTTTTCAGATCTATTGAGCACTGTAGAAAATGTGCGATTGGTTTAACAGAACCATTCAAATAAAGTGCATGTGTTTTTTCATGCTTATATTCACCATTTTCAAGGTAAATGTTACATTCTGGCTGACTTTTCTATAGACAGTATAACTTTAGCCTTCCATAATGACAGTTATTTACCTTCAATGTGCCATTATCAACAAGGAATTTCCTGAATGAGTAACTACCAACCACTCTGACAATGTAATGTACAATGGAATTTATTGCATTTAGATTATTTCTCAAAATTAGCTGTGTATGTGTGTGTGTGTGTGGGGTGTGTATATCGATTTACACTAATCACCTATTTGTACCCAAATTGGAATTTTCATTGACATAATCCTTCCAATCGCACTATGGCCCTGGGGTCGACTCAGCCTCCAACAGAAATGAGTACCAGGATGATTTCCTTGGGGTCAAAAGTGGCCAGTACGTAAGGCTGACAACCTTACCACTATCCTGGGCCACTGTGATGTAATCTGGGAACCTTAACTTCCTGGAACCCTCTGGGCACCTCAGGCCTGATTTGCCTTTCACTAGATCCTCAAACATTCCCCGGTAACAAGACAAAGAATTGCATAATTCAAGCAAAATTGGGTTTCCAAACATATGCATTCTGCAGGTATTATAATCACACGTGACATAAAAGTTCTTCTGATACTATTGCTAGCAGAACAATTATTTGCCTAGATGCTCAATCTGTGGCAGTGGCCCAGAGGGGGTGTAGAGTTATAGCTCTACTCTTTAACCTCAGATCTAAATGGGGGTGGGGAGCCCATGCCATGTGCCAGTTGCTTTACTTCCAGGAAAGAGACCTGGTACCCATAGTACAGGAGAATGGGTGGGTCCCAGGGCCGGTTTGTGCATTTTGTATATGAAAATTAAATAAGTAATTTGACAACCAGAAAGTTCTGATTTTAGTTCATATATGTCCTGAATTGGATTAAAGACATTTTTAAAATGATCTGCAAAATTCCTATATAGGCTACAGAGTAAAATATGTAACTGGAAAGACATTGAAAATGTCATTTACCCTCTAACAATCCTATTTCTTGGTTGCCCTACCCTATACTAGTGATTGTGTCTTTCCTCCGATTAGGGATGTATTCTAACCCTTTACAAGACAGCCTATAATGCATAGCACCACTAAATTTCAAATGATAAAGCAAGGAGTCTCATATTACAAATTGTTTCTTAGCTCAGGGGTGAACCAATCCCAGATCACCATATCACCACGGCAACTAAATTTTGTACAGTGATGCATATTTGCAGCTCTTCAGTATGGAGTTTGCTTTGTCACCCTTCTGGTGCCTATAATCTGAAGGTGGTGCCTGGATTATTTAAAATCCATGCACTGTCTTAGGTCATACTTGAATTACAATACTTATGAGTCAACATTTCCACATTCATCATTTGATATGAGCTGAAATGCTTGCCATGCCACATATATGAGTAATATCATTATGACCTTCCAGAACTTTCAAAAGCATCCACTCTTAAGGAGTACAACATTGTGTAAGTTACATGAGTTCTGATCAAACAAATCAGTAGATCCTGTAAATAATATTCAGGTTGAAAAACATGCAGTGTACCCTACATTTAAACAGGACATCATGAATATGCAGTCACTACACTACGGGCTGGATGCCATCTTTCAGGAAGACAGTGCAACAGCTGATGATGCAAACAATTCCATTCAGCTTTAATGCATACTAAATTTTTAGTTTAATTAAAAATCACGCCACCAGAGCACAATATATCATTGTGAACACTTCATTTTTGAGTGTCTTCAATGTCAGAATTATTACTCTTACACATGATGCCTTAACATGTTTTATCAGTAAAAAAATCACACTGGGCCTGAGATTATAATTTCATAACATCTGAAAGAAATCACTCAGACTATAGCATTTTAATTTCATCATCTCAACTTCAATGTGCAATAAGCAATGTGTTTGCTTTGTGTGAGGCAAGTCTCTGAGCTGAAGGAAAAATTTCCAGTGCCTCCTTTAAATATGGTGACTAAAACCTAACATTAAGTTTAATACACTGAAATAAAATGAGAGGACATGGAGTAACAGCAAACTGGAATAGCAGCAAACATTGCGCCACCTCCTGTCATACAAAACAGTCTCAGTGAAGTTTGATGTGGGCTGCCAGATAATGTAATGTATACCCACATATGAAAGCATACCATGTTTACATCAAGACAAGCTTCTTTCCTAGTCCAGAAACTAAACAAGTTACAAAATATACATAGGATAACAATTCCAGTACATTATTTCTTGTGAATTTCTCTCATAAAAAGTATGACTTAATAAAAAATGTACTGGGCACAAACCCTTTTTTTTTTTTTTTCCAAACATCTTTCATGTGGTAAATATTTAGCAAAATACACGTGAATTCTCATAGTATGTAGAAATGCATGTAGGTATTCATACAAAGTGTTTGTCTAATTTTTACGTCTGACATCCCGCTGAGTTATATAATATCACAGATTGGTACTTAATAACTGTCAACACAAATAGTTGTGTTGGTACTAAATTACTGTCAACACAAATAGTTGCATTGATAGTAATTAAGTTCTGCTTTGTTCATCATCAGTATTGTCGGATTTTATCCAAAACTGGAATGTGTCAACAAATTTTTAGTTTAACTCAGACAAGACAGACAAAGTATGTATAAGGTAACATAGAAGTGCATTCATGCAACTACTGTTGCAGTGGAAAAGCAACACTTACTTACTTACTTACTATGTGGAACAGAGTCCTTCTTGAGAAGCTAATCAGTTTTCAGCTAGTCAAGAAATTCCCCGCAATTTATGAAACCTGAAGGTTCATTAATGCATTTACAAGTGCCTGCCACCTGTCCCTATCCTGACCCAGATCAAACCAGTCCACGACCCCCATCTCACTCCCTGAAGATCCATCTTTATAGTTTCCTCCCATCTATACCTGGGTCTTCCAAGTGGTATCCTACCCTCAGGTGTCCCCACCAAAACACTGTATACACCCCTCCTCTCCCCCATACATGCTACATGTTCTGCCCATCTCATTTTTCTCGACTTGACCAGCAACAATATTGGGTAAGGAGTACAGATCATTCAGCTCCTCATTATGTAGTTTTTTCCACTCTCTTGTTACCTCATCTCTCTTGGGCCTATATATTCTCCTCAGTACCCTATTCTCAGACACCCTTGGACTACATTCCTCCCTCAATGTGAGCAACCAAGTTTCATATCCATACAAAACAACAGGCAAAGTCCAGTTCTGTACATCTTAATCTCTGTATTTTGGATAGCAAACTGAAAGACTAAGGATTCTACCCTGAATGAGAGCAAGGATTCCCTGACTTCAATCTGCTCTTCATATCTTCCTGAATACAATTTTGATTTAAGGTAGTTTCCAAATATGTGAACTCTTCCACCTTTGCAAAGGAGCTTTTATCAATCTTTATATTGCGAATTCATCCTGAATTCTGATCTCAAGACATGACCATGACTACGTTTTATCAGAATTCACTTCTAGACATATCTCCTTACTAGCGACTACCAAAGCTTCTGTGTTTTTCTCTATAGTATATGCACTTCTGCCCTATATATGAACACCATCAGCATAAACCAGAAGTTGGTGTGTACAATTTAATTACAAGCCATCCTGGTATACCCGTACCCTCCTAATGCCGCACTCAAAAGCAAAGTTGAAAAGCAATGGCAGTGGAGCATCTTCTTGTTTCAAACCATTCCTAATAGGAAACATGTCAGACAAATGCTTGCCTACCTCAACACTGATATGGGTTTCATTCACAAACATTTTTATTAGTCTTACCAGTTTCACGGGGATAACAAACTCAATAAGAATATTATACATGATCTCCCTCCTAACTGATTCATAAGCTTTCTTGAAGCCTATAATTAGCTCATGCACTGCTTCACTGTATTCCCATTTTTTCTCAAGTATTTGATGAATGCAGAAAACCCATATGTATTACATATTCTGAGTGCCTGTTTTTAGACTTTTCTAACCAACATGCAATGTGCATGTGCTGTACTGTCATCTATGGCCTGCATAGCTCTATAATATTTCTCCACATTACCTCATAAAGAGTACAATTTTCAGAAAAAGTTATTGGATATAAAATGTATGTTTTGATTTTCTCTACAATTTTGTGTTAAACATTTCTCATTCTAAGAATTGAACAAGATATGATAAAAAATGTATATCGGTCTTCATGTAAAGTACCCATCATTCTTGTCAGATATTAATTAAACTTGTATTTTCTTGACAGATTTTAAAAAATATTCAAATATCAAATTTAATGGAAATCCGTTCAGTGGGAGCTGAGTTGTTCAATGCAGAAAGAAAGGCGGACATTATGAAGCTAACAGTTGCTTTTTGCAATTTTGTAAACACACCTAAAAAATGTATCCACCAAACTGTAACTATAGATGCACAAAATCACTGACAAATCCTGATGGTATCAGATGTACCTGATGCCTCTTGAGCATATCGAGTCCAAGTAGCATGTCCATTGGTTGTTCCTCCAGCACCGAGAATGAGGTTGTTAAATAGTCTTTCTCAATCTGTATCTGTACCATGTGGATGCGTCCAATGATTTTTTGAACACCTACACCTTTTGCAATTCCAGCCCAGCGTGTGTCCACTAGGCGCATGATATGACATCGTTCAGCACATGCTGCAGACATTATTGTCGTCTGGGCACCTAGACCAAAACCAAACAGTCACCTAAAATCAGTAATAAATGTCACTAATAGTAATGGCACTTCAATCTCATGTTGTCTAACAGGCACAACATTTTTACACCTCAAAATAAAGGACCAAAAGAAACACATAATGATACCTGAGTCAATGAATGCTTTGACAGGGAAACCATTGACATGACAGTTAATATACAACATCACAACCGTTCCAAATGTCTCTGGGTTATATTCCATAGCTGCTTCCATATTTGCTTCAATATTTTTCTGTCGGATCTCTTCTGCAATTAGTCGCTGAGCTTCGGTGTCAAAGGGATCTGCATTCATCATTCTAATTCTCTGTCTCTGTCTTTCTGCCCGTGATTCTACCTGCTCCCGGAGCACTGTAGCAAACCTATCTGCAATAAATTACAAATAAATTTGATAACCATATTATACATGCATAAATCAAAGAAGAGTTCAGATTATTCTAAGGTATTTACCCATCATCCCCATCTTTTTTTGGCAAATACTACTGCACAATGGTAATTCACTGTACTATTAACATACTGGTTCTTATACAAAAACTGGGACAATGCACACAATTTCAGGAATTTGAGATTTCTTCCAGAATCCATGATGTCTTCTGACAAAGTGACAGTATATCACTGTCATGGAAAAGTAGAGGGCATATTTTTAATCATGTTCCTGGGCACAGCAACTGTCATGGAATTATTATCACATATTAAGCCTGCATCTCCCAGGAATTTAGAGCCTACATTCCTTCTTCAGCTCAACTTACCTTAGTTCACAGACCTGACCTCCAGCTTCTAAACAAGCCTCATACTTCCGAAAATATTTCTTCACACATAACAGATACCTTGTCTTGAAGTATCAGTAATTTCTATATAAACATTAACTTACAGTTCTTGCCAAGAATGTGTACTGTTCACATTAACTGTCTAGTACTAATAATAATCACAGATTCAAATCTGAACATCTAGAACACCAGAATATGCATCTTTTTAATCATATGCTGAATACTTCTTTTAGTGCAGTCACTGAGCAAATTACTGTGTGGGTCATGGCACTGTTCTGAAAGAAGCAAATATCAATTTCTTGTCTCCTGTTGGTTCTGTGAAGAACTGTATCAAAATCATTTCAGTGTGTAATAGTTGAAACTTGTTTTTTCAAAGACTGCAGGCTTTACAGTTCTGTGTACTCACTGCATATGAGACCCTCACCTGGAGGCCATGTAAGGGAACTTCATGCAATACATGGAAATTTTTGGAACATGAACACCTGTTGTTGTATCTGTAGACATTCCTACTAAATGACAACCATGACTTATCAAAACAGTGCAAATTTTTGGGTTTTCTTTTTGTCTGGCATATAACCTGCCATTTAAAATGTTTACATTATTTTGGATATTTGGCACTGTTGACACAGGATGTTTCTTACAACATTTCTGGTGACATTATTCTGTGACACACATGTTGCAGAAATATTTCATATTAACATCTTTTATTCAACTGCACACATTTCACATTCTGACATCATGAGAAACAGGAAGTGACTAGCCACATATTCTAACTGTTTGGAAATTTTCAATGACAGCACACTGATAATGATGGTTAACAAGCCTACACTTGCTGAGACCATGAGCTCCTACAGTCAGTGACATGATTCAGTCTACTTCTCTCTACCTTATTCTGGAACAATGCAGATATGAGTTCTGGACAGGGTCCAATGGCAAGGTTTTCTAAACAAGGTGATGAACTTTCAGCTTCCAAGAAATTGTACTTATTCTTCACTCACTTAACAGTGCTTCTAGCAGCTCATATTACATAACACTGAATGATAGGATGATCATAAATTACTTAACTGGACAGAATATGGAAGGATATGGCCATGGCCTGATTCTTGGAACTACGCTGGTGTCACATTTAAGGGAAGCAGGGGAAAAAAGAAGTAGAATAAAAATTTAAAAGTCTGGATAGCCACTCTCCAGCTTCGAAATAAACCTGTGACGACCCAGATGAGAAACAGGAGTGATTCTAACTTTACCATGATGTCTGTATCTTCCATTAAGGTATGCAGTTGACTGACTGGGTGTACCATTAACAGCTGTTCAAGGCCCAAGATTGTGGAGTACAAAGTCAGTCAGAAGATATCACCTAGGTCAGTTCAATCAAATTCATTCTCAGAATTTAAGGACACTCTAGTTTTAAAACATCTTGTTTTTACACTCTTCTGAAAGTAATTTCTTGATGTCACTGCCATAAAACTGTTACTTTAGAACAGAATATTACCATGTTGTTGTTGTTACATTAACATGGGAAGGAATGTGGATCTCCACAGTAAAGTGATCAGTATCATGAATTTTAACTATAAGTAACACTACTTATCATTGTTATTTCAAACCTATGTATTGGCTATACAACACCAACTACATATCACTTGTGTCTATGTGTGTTCATGAAAGATATTCAATAAGTAAAGTTTGCTAGGTCTTAAAAATTAAATGAGAAGACATCACTGTGTTAAATATAGCTCATTTCATCCTTTTTAAGTAGCATCATTCTTCAAAGTAATCCCTGGGCACATAGATGTATTTGACCCATCTTGGCATGAGTTTAAAAATTCCATCATGGCAGAAATCAGGCTCTTTCATTCACAACCATTCATGAACAATGATTTCTACTCTCTCGTTATTGTAAAACTGGTTACCTTCCAAATGCCAATCCAGCTTCCAAAATCAGTTCCTTTATTTGTGCTACAGTCACATCCACCACTGATGCACTACCCAAACACGTGATCATCATTATGGAAATACAATCTATCATTTTTAAAATCTGCACTATTTTCTGACATGATGCACTCTCAATACACCACCATCACACACCTCTATCAGTTGGTGGTGAATTTTAAAGGGGCACATATTCTTTGTACATAAAAACCAAGTCACACTACAAACCTCTTTGCAGGACCAAGTGTTCAATGTTGATGCCATTCCATGCCCTAAACAGCACCTAACTGACTGACTCTTGCATGATGTGTTGCATGTTACTCTTACTACAAGTGCTACTGCTTATGAAGAAATAAAATTCTTGATTTACAAAAAATTTAAAGCCCAAGGAACCTTAACTTACTGAACATGCCTCATATGTGTGGCGTTATAAATACCAATCAACAACTTCAAGCAGATCTGTATGTAATTTTTGAGCTTTACCGAGGTTGCCTGAGAGTAAAGCATCAGCCAAGCGAGGATTGTTCTGTTTTAAGAGAGCAAGCTGATTCGGATTAGCCAAGAACATATCTCTGATGAACCTTGGATCTTCTTCGTCTGCTCTTACACCTGGAAAGGCATGGCTTTCACCTGGCCCTGATTCCCGCCCTGAAGAACCAGGAACTTGAATGCCACTGAAGTCAAGCATTGGAAGACCTACAATCATTCACATACAATTAATATGACTGGTAGGGTTACAGTCAGAATCGCATTATTCTTCACGTTTTGTTATTTTGAGAACTCACGACACTTACCTTGATTAGAGGCTGAAAAATTGATGTTGGAACCTGAACTCAGCATATGCTGTAATATCACTACATCACCATCCCGGATGCCATGATCCTTCAGGGACTTTTTATCGTCTAATAGCGGCATGCCGTTGTGTGCAATGACAATTTCTGGAGCTGGATATCCTGATTCCACTTCGCAAAATGCCTTAAAATTTTCCAATTCCAAATCTTCACTAACATCCAATACAAATATATCGTCGGATAAAGTAGTAACTGTAATCTTCATCCTGTAATGGTATTCTTCAATATATCACACTTCAAAACGAAATAAAATAATAAAACACGTACAGTTAATAAATGTAATTACGAAATTAGACGTCGTAAGAAATTCTTATTCGGTGAAAACAGCAGAATCACCGCGCCATGTTTATTTATTACCATAGCCACATCTTCCATCTGCCGGCAAGCTATTGAACTACGAAGTGGATTGTTAGAACATTATGTAACAGGTAGCAGCACATAGTATGGCGTTCTCCACGCTACTGTTATGCCCACGAACTCTGGCGTCTCTGACGATTTCGTCCGCTACATAGCGCTTAGATAAATCGTCTGGACCGGCTCTGGGACCCACGAAGCCTCTTGTTCAGTGGGTACGGGGATTCTTTGCCGGGGGTAAGGCGGCCGTGGCGTGAAGTTGATCACCCATCTCCATCTAGTGCCGAAGTTAAAAATGATGCTATGCCTTAAATCCTTTGCATGCCTTCACGACTTGGACTTCATATGGCACCTGATAAATCATTATGCATTTTCTGGATATTACTGTCGGAGAAATTAGTCGACACTCATGCACTATCTTTCGACAGTCATTTGCCAAAATTGCCAAACGCGGTTTTTAACATTTGGAAAGCCTTTTCACCATGTTTCCCTAGTTTCATGTAAAGCTTGATATACACATACTTTTCGTCCTCCGACATTTTGAGGGCAATCCGAATTGCGACGACGCGGCGGTACACGTGCTCACTCGACCAAGCTGGAAAGGCACTGCCTACTGGTTTCGGGCCGTCCTTTGTTCGGTGGAGAGGGGAGACTCAAGACTACAGTCCAAGAAAGAGGCGCGTCCAAACTCCTCCCCCTAGCGGAGTTTCAGACCCAGTCTCAAAATTTCTTGATCACACCTCGTATATTCCATCGGGAAAATACATACATGAATGACTATTACTTCTTCAACTAGCTATACAGATCATCTTAATGTAACACAAATATGAGTAAAATGAATACAATTAAGCTTGTAGTACAATATTATTTTTTTAGAACAGTTCGTGGAATTAGGCTAAATCACTCGAGTTTGAGTGGGCCGCAGTTATAAAAGGTTGCATGCGACTGTTACAGAGCAACAGCGCATAGTATTCGTTGTTGGGTTCAAAGTACCTGATACACCTTTCAACCAGGCGTGTGAAATTCAACGTGTTGAAGGAATATAAACTCATCTACAAAATCTCCCAGTACGAAACACACAAGCCTACTTTTCTAGTGCAGTGAGTTCTAGACCTACATCACCACCACCACCACCA
>Ga0136643_10019594_pt1 | contig 10224 bp, 10 predicted proteins | sample TergutLab28metaG_FD_96883 | JGI IMG/M metagenome (GOLD analysis project Ga0136643, IMG submission 96883) | Labiotermes labralis P1 segment gut microbial communities from Petit-Saut dam, French Guiana - Lab288 P1 (version 3) (version 3) | ecosystem: Host-associated > Arthropoda: Insects >... | reverse complement strand
GTGATTTTTGAATAATGGCTGAACCACTAGTGGTTCAGCCTACACTCGGATACCACATCGCCAACAAACAATCCCGGTACATAACACCAGCACGCCTCAAGTCGGCCTACACAACACAACAAGTACTTGCTAGCTCCTGAAGATGGACGTATTAACGTCTGAAACATGTTGAGCAATATATAATAAAGCAAGTGTCATCTAGTTGGTCAACCATTATTCAAAAATCACAAACACACTTCCAACAGAAGTTCATAGCAGTTATTAACAAACAGAAAAATATATAATGCTTATAACATTTACCTTCTTTCCATATCTAAACAATGGTTTAGACAGTTACAAAATGCTGTCACCAGATGAATGAGTGAAAGTGTTGAGGTTTTTGAAGATTCCGTTCAAGTATCTCCACTTTAGCAAACAATATTCCACGTCTTATAAATAAGAGCCTGAATGCAGTACTCAAATTGAATAAAAGTAAACATTGCCTATGTGAATACCACACAGACAGAGGGGCAACAACACATGTAAAACAAAAAAAAAAAAAACCCCCACAAACACCCAATTTGACCAGCACATGATCCTAGCTAACAACGTTAATTTCATCAGGAATCAGATGAACAACTTGAGGACCTACAATGCCTACAGCACACAGTCTAGGGCAACTGTTATATCTATACACTCCTTCGGATACTAGAAACAAGAACTGCTTCCTTTAATATTGACATGTTGCTTATAACAAAGCACAACAATCTGCATTCAATCAATATGATTCTACTACCTAACTTCAAGACAGTGTAAATCCGTCATTTAAAAAGTACACACAAAACCTAGTTAGTGTATCTAAACTCTTTTAAAATACACAATATTGACATTGGGCACAGAAGTTCCACTTTATTTGGTTTCCCTGCACAATCTCCATAGTCTCCATCTTTTACCACAGTATTATTCTGCCATTAATTCCATTAACAGGTGCTGGTAAAATATCCAACAGAAATGAACTAAAAATTGAAACCAATAATATACTTACATGTCTCATTTCTTTATTAAACATACCTAAGGTAACTACATCTGCAAATGGTAACAAATTACAAAGTAATACCACTAACATTAACAAGGACGTTTTCCATTGTCACCAATCGTAATACAACCGAAACGTTTCAGAAGCAAAGGACGGAAGTTAGCTTCTGAAATGCTGTGACTCTGCTAAGTATTGAGGACGACCAAAAAAGTCCTTCTTAATGTTTGTGATATTATTCATACGAAACCACTGTCAAGAATTTACACATTACAAATCGCTATGTTCTCATACATACTAAATTTGATGTGCTGAATAAACCAAAGACTAGAATTACAATCATTTCAACTTATCTGACTCAAGTGGCTTGTATGCCCGAATGAATCGTGTAAGTACTGCTACATTAGCACAGAACAAAGCTATACCCTGCAGCCACACATACACAAATGTGTCTTGGCCTCGAAACTCAAGCCAGTAAGCAGGTAGCAGCCAAGCCAACTGCGCAGCCAGCCAGAGAGTAGAAAGGGCCACAACCTGATGGCAAGACAAGGAAAGCCATGGCAGGCATGGTGGCACCAGGGACAGGAACCATACAAAGTACTGTGAAGTAAGAACTGGGTTGTATGTTACCATTACAATTGCTTGGGACATAAGGCAAAACGGAAGATCTCGTCGACATCCATATGACCACGACAAGGACAATAACAAGATCAACTGCGGCACAAATGTTAGTATCCGCTGTGCTAAACCAACAGGAGCATCAGAACCAAGGTACTGCAAGTAAAAATAAACAGAGAAGTTGTGGCGAATGTCCTGTCGAACCAGATGGTATAAGAGACTCTCGTACAAGAAGGGATACCCATATGCTGCATAACACACACTCGTCAGGCTGGCGAAAGTCACCACACATGACAACACAAGTTTTACATGATTCCATGTCGGGAGCAAGTCTGACAACAGTTCATTCACGGCACTTCCGCAAGTCGAACGAGCAGCCCGCTTTATGGGTGACGTAGGCGTATGTTTATGCACTGAGAGATACATGGCCAAACTGAAAGCAACAGGGTACAAGCGGACATGAATAGCCAACCCATGCATCATACCAGCCAGAAAGAAATATTGCTTCTCTAACAACAAGAGTGTCACCAACACCAGCATAGCAGAGATCGAATCTGCATTACCACGTGTCGCAATGACAATTGCCAGGGGATTGTAAACCCAAGCCATCACACACCAAGTGGTCAAATGTGGACTTGAACCCTTTGCTACAACCAGACATCGAATTAACAATGCAACACAGATATCCACCACAGAGAACAGAAGTTTTCCCCATGCAGGATGCAAAAACAGGTTGGGAGTCAGGACTGCAGCAAGGAGCGGCGTGTAACGGTATGTGTGGCGGTCATAAGGTGATGAACCTGACACTATGTGTCTAGCTGCATCTGTGAAAACACGATAGTCAATATCAGTGTACTGAACCACTGATAAACTGTCATGTACCTCTCCATATGCTATTAATGCCAAACGAATGCACAGGCCAAGAATGCAGTGGGTAACAATACTAGACATTCTCAACATCTGCTTCATGTCACAACTACACAAGATCAAAGAGTCCCAGATGTTTGCACTACTTTAGTTCTAAACATCAACATCAGTGTTCAGTTTGAAATGTATTCACACAGGATACATTTATCAGAAAAATGTTCATTCAAAGGCGGGTTCCCATATGACGAGCGGCCCTCTGCAAGCACTGCCGAAGTTCCTGGAATTCACGGTCACAGTCAGCCTGTTTAACATTCTCCTTGGCCAGTACACAAGTGGCATATGCAGCAGCTGGGGCACTGCACTCTATTAGCAACGTGGGATACTGCCTTAAACGCTGCCGAGCTTTCTGCACGGATTCCATTATGGACTACCTAAATCTGCAAACAAACAAAACCAATTACAACTGTATGACACCAAATTTAATTGCGGCTGTATCGCTCGTCAGTGGTAACCATTACACCCTTAATATCTGTACGCATTCTTTCAAAACGTCACTGTTGAACCAAAAAAAAAAAATCAGTTTCTGTTTCCCAGGAATGCAGCCTGCATATTACAGACAAGCCTGTTTTGCCAAACTTAAAAGTGTGACAGAACACCAAATTCCAGTTTTTGAGATATTTAATAATAATAATAATAATAATAAGAAGAAGAAGAAGAAGAAGAAGTGGAGAAATAAATGTATGATAAAGTCACATATAAAAGCTGAGCTTAAAAGGTAAAAAAAGTACCTAATTACATATGCAGACATGCAATATCATATGGAAGTCTTTCTTACACTTGGCACCTTATGGGTAAAACACAGATGTTTCTTTGCCGGCAATACAAGGTTTAAAAATTTTTATGGATGACTTTAATTCTGTTTTCAATAAAAACCAACCTAACAATACACAGAGCATTTCTTAAAAAAAAATGGAGATCTTACTGGCACAAAATATCGAAGTACTATGTAATGTGTGACACCCACTTTCCCTACAAAGTACCAGTCTGTATACAGAAGCTAGCACAAAAAAACAAACGAAATATTGCAGAATTTAAAAGCTCAACACTCTGAATATTTCCACCAACAAAACTTCCAATACATGACTATGCCCCTATACTTTTTGTGTGTTAAACATGCTGAACTGAAGTTCTCATAATAAAGCATATACATGAAGCCCATGACGTTTAGGGGATCATGTTTACTCATGCTGAATGACAGATGAATGCAGCAATCACCACAAACATATCAAACAGCTGTTTAGGCACTGTAGATGGAAGTCTTCTGGGATGTTACATCAATGTTGACCACTAAACATTCATGCACATTTTGAAGGAAGTACACTCCTCTGGAGATTGTTGACTATAAACCAATTAGCACTGTGTTCAATCCCAGAAAACTTAACTCTCTACCAACACTGCTGGCAGAATCTCAACCTGTCTTGTTTTCACATACCTCTGTTTTACTACAACTGTCTTAAGTACACCCTGAATAAGAGAGCCCTAAATAAACAGAAAATATCCTAAAATAAAATTTTACAGGATAAGTGTTTGAAGTTCTGTAGTATATTACCTGAAACATGACCAAATACAGAGAAAGGAGGGTAACTACACATAAGACTCTATAGGCACTTTGCTATAAACAACTTGTGATAAAAAGAAATGTGCCATAAGACATACCTATATAAATGTACATACTGAGTTGTGGTCATGATATTCTAGTTCTAACCTTCCAGAAACGCAAAAACAATCTTATCACTCACACTAAGTGATGTGATTGCATAGACTAGCTCACTTTGGCACTGGAGGTTCAACAGGAACAGGAGGGTATTCCCTGAAGAAAATATCGTAGAGGGGACGACTGAACAGAATAAGCATAGAAGACGCAGTAAACAGACAAACAAACGTGCGAGGGTTGCGCTGGATCCAGCTTCGATCCTTCAGAACTTTCTGTCGCACAAATGGGGGCTGCTGCTTCATTGTTTCTTGTCCTCAGTCTGCAAAAAAAAAGAAGCATGTTTTACATGATCATGTTCCTATGCAACTGAAAGAAAGTACAGTCGTTTACACAGAATTAACCATAATTCAACAAACACAAGGATGAGATCTCACTCTTCTGCGATGCTACAAAGCATAGATTGGTAGTTAGTTACTGACCTTTCGGGACAACTTATCGGTCTCACCTTCAAGGGTCAAGCAGTCTAAATGCTGTGTAACATCCCAGAAGAGCAATTATATCATTTACATCGCGGTGGAAGCCTGAAAACATGTAAATATACACACAAACAAAGACAGAATAGGGGCTTACAAAATGGCCTCCATTACATTTCTAAGACAACAAAAAACTTACATTTTACAAATTAAAACACATAAATTAAACGAACAAAATTAAGCAAATTAAATTAATTGAATTAAATAACTTACATACGATAAAATTAAATAATAATTAATTAAACAGACTACTCTAACTCAACCCAAACCAACTAAAACAATCTAACTCATTCAACACAACCCAACCAAGCCTCATACAACTTAACCTAACATAACCTAAACCAACCAAACCAATTTAATGAATCAGTGAATTCGCTTAAATTAATCCAAAAAAGTCACATTAAATAACTGTTATTGATTAAGTTAAAAGTAATTAAAGCAAACGTTGAAACTGATGAAATACACGAATTAATTTAATTAAATCAAATTGAGTTAAGGAATTAAATTACATAAAGAAATTAAATTCAATAAATGAAATCAAAGTGATTAAACTAACAAAATAAAATAAATAATTTACTAATGTAGCCTCAAGCAACCAAACTTAATCCAACTGAACTAAAAGAAACTAAATGCAACGAATATATTATATTGTACAAATAAATAAATAAATAAATAAATTTAATTAATATTAGTTAATATGTAAATGAATAGACAGAAGTGGATAAAACAGAAGTAGAAACATATGTCATTACCAAAGGCAAAACTGCACATCATGCAAGATATGCAGAACTTCTTACTGTCTGTGATGGGGTTTTCCGCGTATCTATACCAGAACAACTGATAGAAGCACTGCCCCACTTGCAACAACACTCCCTCAGCAATTCAATAAACTGCTGACAAGACTGCTCCTGGTAACTATTTTCTGCAAAAGAAAGTTATGAGGACAGTCAGTTACATTTAGTTAAGTTCTGGCAATGTGAGCATAGGTATCAAGAGATAAAATAATCTGTATTTATGCAAAGGAAAAAAACACTGTCCATTAATTTTCATTGCTAAAATGTATTCAGTAGCCATGAATGAATACAATGCAATGCCACACATGCAACCTCTTATATATAGGCCAGACCAATTGTATATTAGAATTAAGATTCAAAGAACACATCCGTTACATCACATCAACCACCCACAATCGACACATGTCACCCATATCCTACATAATGCACGTGAATATGAACATGTGAAAACCAATGTGACCCTCCCTACACTCCACACAGAAAAGTAAGCATATGATCACACTGTAAAATTATTACATTCATTACTTTCACCAACAAAATATGATTATAAAAGAACAAAACCGGAAAGCAAAAATCCCTTATTCGAACTAATTCACGATACATAGTTCCACCACGCAAGTTCATGATCCCCACCACCATAAACCCCACTCCCAAACAATCCCCCTCCCAAGCCATACCTTTGTTCCAACTAGTACACCACACCAGGGACACACATCGCCTACTCTCTGGTAAGTACCTCGCCAAACATTGTTTCACCTTTCACAGCATTCCACTATGCATTAATTAATGATGCACTGACATATTGTTATTCAACCAGTTTCACTTTATTACAAGATTAGAACACACGAATCTACTACCTTAGTCATCATTCTGCCAACACCAAACAATTTTAATTCCCACTATTTTTAATGATTAGCCATTCTTAGCCTAAATTTTATACTAATTAAATAAATGTAACCAAAATTATATAATTTTCATTAATGTGAAGTGACAGTGACATAATTAACCACAAGTGTATTCTTGTAATAAGAACATCACCCTGAAGATGGCTGAAATACCAGCCAAAACACGTTGGTGAGAATACTGCGAATAAAATACATTAAGTGCATTTTGTTGGTTATTTATATAATTTTGTACAAGAGTATCTTACATTATAAACATAGTATGTCTCTTACATATTTATAACATAAGATACTTTTGTATGTTTACATGCATTTGTTGGTTTCATTACCACATCTAATCAGCTTAATACTAGTCAAGGATTATTTAAAATTAACAAAATAAATGTTTATAACATACAGAAAAATGCAGTCAAAAAGATTCTGAAAGCTAAGTTGCTCAAATGATGCATATTCTCGAATCTAATCCACACCCATTTTACAGTTTCAGAGGGCTAAAAAATCAGATGCGGATTAGATTCACGGTCGTGAGCTGGATTTTGGAAAAATGATAGAGCCACTGTATGTGCCATAAGAACAATACAGTACAATAATTTATTATTTATAATATTATATAATATTTATAATTTATTATTCATTAGATTCACCATCATCATTCATAACTGAATCAGTCTGCCTTGTAGGCAAGGGACAGTTGAAGGAAAGGTGCAGATTAGAACCGCGAACTAACTTTTTTCGTTTAAGAAATCGGCAAAAACTAGTGCGGATTAGATTCGGGTGCGGATTAGATTCGAGAATATATGGTATGTATCATTTAAATGAATATGAAACACATCAAAAAAGCAATTCTTGATCTTTTTGTAGCAAGTATACTGATGCAATCTGATAGTGAATTGGCAACACAGAAAGATAATGAAATCACCAGTCACTTGAATTATAATTTTATGGCCGATTAAAAATAGAAACATAATTTCGTGTTTTGACTGGATTTGTTGTAATTCTAACTGCTCAAAAGCACAATGGGGATAGAGCGTCTTATGATTAATCCCCATTACTTCTGCTCGCAATATGTAAACACTAAAAAAAGAAATCTACATGGTCTCTGCCAGCTAATATAACGTAACCTTAGAACACAGAAGCTTATCTGTCCCCAGACAGTAACACTTGCTGTATGCAATCAATTAGCTTCCACATGCCCATCAAATTTCGCACACTGTTAAGATTCATTCAGTTTATTCACTTTTTCACATTCCACAGATACTTAGATATAGTCACATAAAATATCAAAGGTATATATAATATGTGCAAAATAAGGCAATTGTCATAGCTAATAGCTTAATAAAGCAATAAAACGATATGTAAAATTGAATGCCAATATATATATATATATATATATATATATATATATATATATATATATATATATATATATACACACACAAACACACACACACACATTAACCCTGCAATTATTCAAACTAAAATTAAAATTATAATCTGTGTTATAACAATATTAGAATTTGTAATAAAGTAGTAATTAGGAAAATACTGTGTTTAAGTATTCTATTATGTGCAGAATAATAAAGAACCAAGATCCTGCATTTATCTCCAATCAAAATACTCATCCAAACAAAAAGAAATTAGCAAGAAGAAATCTTATTAAGGCCAATTTAAACTGTTTCACATCATACGATAAACCTTTCAGAGTTGACGAACGTTTATCACAAACTCCAATTCCACAATAAAAAACTCCCTTTGGAATACCGTTAAATTTGCTATGGGTGAAAGAAAGTCAGAATTATATCGTGTATTAATGTTATGTACATCAGAATTAGATGTAAACAATTCTCTATTCTTAACAACACAAAATAATAAGGAATGTATACATACTGAGATTAGACAGGAAAGACTTTCAAATTCTTAAACAACCACAACAGGAATCTCTACCACTAGAACTCCCAATAACTGTAATTATTCTTCTTTGAATTTTGAATATAATTTTACTATGAGAAGAATTCCCCCCCAAAATTATACCATATGATATAAGGGTGAACATATAAAAAATAGATCATCCTTAATACTTCTAAAGACATGAATGGTTTAACCAACCAAATCACATTGTTTAATTGAGATTAATTAACCAATATGAACCTTCCAAGACAGAGAATTACCAATGATTAATCTGAGAAATTTAGTGCTATAAGTATTATTAATTTGTTTACTTTCATGAAGTATCTGCATTCATATTTTTAGTTATGAACAGTAGAAAATTTAGTGATTAATAAATTACTTTTCAACCAATTATTTATTTTGATAAAAACATTGTTAATATTCTTTTTAAACTCTGAAGAATCAGAATTTGTAATAATTATGCTTGTATCATCTACAAATACAAATGGTTTGGATGAATCAGATATAATTTTTGGAAGATCAATGATGCACAAGAGAGAAAATAATAGTCCAAGCCTTGTGGAACTGTGTGTTTAATTGGCTCCCATTTAGAAAAATATTTCAATGAATTATTTTTAACAAAACTATCTAATACCTATTATTTAAATAAGACTGAATTAGTTTATTAGCTTTACCTGAAATAACATATAATTCCATTCTTTACAACCATAGTCATACTTAACATGGTCATATGCCTTCTATAAATCACAAAAAATACCGCCAACCTGCAATTTATTATTTAATGACAGTATATCATTTATTAATTTATAGGAAGCTATTTCTGTGGATGAGTTATTTCTAAAAGCAAACTGTTCATGCACTAAAATATGATTACAATGTATGTGATGATACAATGTCCTATATACAATCTTTTAGAAAATTTTTGAGAAGGATATAAGCAAGGTGATGGGTCGGTTATTTGATATCTGCGTTGTATCACCTTTTTAAAGAAAGGCTGAATTTCCGAAAATTTTAATCTTGTGGGAAATGTACCAGTAGAAATTATTTTATTACAAATGTAAGTTAAAGGAGATGACAGATATACGCGCGTAATTTTAGTACTTCTGTTGATGTCCCATCGTATCCATGAGAATTTTTCATTTTCACAGCACAGACTATGTAGTAGGTACGCACGCACGCACACACACTGGGCAAGAAGCTGCAAAACTGATTACGAATCAGCAATGCATTCCGCATTAGGTTAACTCAAAAAACAACGCATGAACATGTGAACCATAAAATAGTAATTTCACTATTCTTTGAACATGCATTCCATTTTCTTGAAATGCAAAAGCAGTCTTACATCCGTTCAAACACGTACCTTTCAGACACTTCTGAATATTGCATGCGTGAGGTTTACAAGGATCTTTCTTCATTCATACGCACTCAATCTAACTTCCATTCCGCAAACCCACACCACACAACGAACATGTTATACATCCGTACTGTGCATCAAGCCATCTGTGATCCAAGCCGTGCTTAATTATTGGTATTCTGTGCTGTGTACGGACACAATATACAGATTACGTACCGTAGCGCGGGGGACAACCAGCGGTTACAGACGATCAGTGTCAGCAATGATCACAGGTCATATATGATTGATTCAATTATTTTTCCTACCGCCCGCCTGGTCCGGTAGACCAGGATCACAGTTCACACACACACACACATATATATACAGAATGTCCCAAGAGGAATGTGCCAGACTTCGGGAGAGTGTTCCTTATGTTAACCCAAAACACCTATATCCAAAGTTGAACGGTTACGGAGATAATGGCCTGAGAAAAGTGGGGGCTTCTTGCGGTTCCAAATACTGCAACCTGCACAGCTGATGCGT
>Ga0136643_10019592_pt1 | contig 10226 bp, 9 predicted proteins | sample TergutLab28metaG_FD_96883 | JGI IMG/M metagenome (GOLD analysis project Ga0136643, IMG submission 96883) | Labiotermes labralis P1 segment gut microbial communities from Petit-Saut dam, French Guiana - Lab288 P1 (version 3) (version 3) | ecosystem: Host-associated > Arthropoda: Insects >... | reverse complement strand
TAAAATCGAGAAGAATGAGATGGGCTGGGCATGTGGCGCGTATGGGTGAGAAGAGGGGGTGTATAGGGTCTTGGTGGGGAAACGGGAGGGAAGAAGACCACTGGGGAGGCCTAGGCGTACATGGGTGGATAATATTAGGATGAATCTCTAGGAGGTGGGATGTGGGTATGTGGTCTGGATTAGGCTGGTGCAGGATAGGGACAGATGGCGGATGCTTGTGAGTGCGGTAATGAACCTTCGGGTTCCGTGAAATGCGGGGAATTTCTTGACTAGCTGCAAACCAGTTAGCTTCTCAAGAAGGACTCTGCACCATGCAATAAGTAAGTATCTGAAATCTGCCGCCTATACCCATCAACTGGGGATTTCCTTAAGTTAGTCCTCTCTAATGTGCAGTTAAAAAAAACTGTTGCAAACTTTTCGACAGAAAATGGTGATGTAGCGTCATATGGGGTGAAGGAGTCTGCCACAAAACTGTTACGATGAAATGTACTTCTCCGAATTTGTGACCTGTTAACGGAGTTTCCGAAAGAAAGGAGTGCCTTAATATTTAAGGTCAAGCAATTCAAGGGCATCCAAATTCTTAGACTGCTTAACTGGTAACAATTTTAAAAAAATCGACAGACACGGCGAAATGTTGGGGAGACTTGAACCCTGATCAACGCAGGAGACCTAACCTCAAATCTCCCACTTTTTCTATACTACAATTTGTAACAGAAAATTGTAACATAATATAAATTTAATCACGACACTGGGAAATATTCCTTCAAGTAAATTAACATACTTAAATGCAGTGAGTAGAGAACGTAAATTTCATGTATTCATAACGTGCATTTTCTTACATTGCTTATTTTTAAAAACCAACAAAACCCAATAATTAAGATAAAATATAACACATAACACACTTCATAGCAGCTGCCAACTCCTACATGTTTCGGCACCAAGGAATTAGGAATATCAACATTTTAAGACTTAAATTTTATGACGGAAGAGAGGGCGAATAGCGCCTAAATTGTGTGTTGGGCCCAAGAACATTGCTGTTGGTAAGATCCCTATAAATGGCACCTTGGTGTCGAAACATGTAGGAGTTGGCATAAGACACTAAGTGTGTCTTGTGATCTGTTTTATTGTATTTAAAATAATGCATTTTGTTGCTTTTTAAATACAGGAAATGTAGACAGAACACCTTGTAAATAAAGCCAAATTGGTGCACAATTTTTCTTAGTATGTTTATTTCTTTTCTCTACATGTTTCGGACGACTATGTGCCAATCATCAGGAGAAATAACCGTAGATATGCGACACTTGGTATTTGTTATTCTGTGTGGATGACTGTCTGGTATGCAGGGTGGAATTCTATCCTGCCTACTAGACAGTCATCCATAAAGAATAACAAACACCAGTGTCGCATAGATACAGTTCTCCTGATGATGGGCACATAGTCGCCCGAAACATGTAGATAAAAGAAATAAACATACTAAGAAAAATGATGCACCAAGTTGGCTTTATTTACAAGATTTTACAGGGATGTACAGTGATCAAAACATAAAAAGTAGAGAGAACATATTGATTATTAGACTTCGAAAGTCCAATACTGTCTGTCGGTATATACGTACTGTATACATACATATATATGTATATATAAAGCAAAGGTAAAGCAGTCCCGTTACAGGCTGGGAGTGGCCCTGAGGGTTCCAGGAAATTAAGGTTCCCATATTTCATGACAACGGCACAGGAAGGTGGTGAGGTTGTCAGCCTTATGCACCGGCCGCCTTTACCCCCAGGAAATGTTCCTGGTACTCATTTCTGTTGGAAGCTGAGTCGACCTCGGGGCCATAGTTCGATCGGAAGGATTTTATGTCAATGACTCCAGCTGGGATCGAACCAGCGACCTTCCGATTTGTAGTACAGCACCTTAACCACTGTGCCACCGCGGTTCCCATATATGTATATATACGCACGTAAATACAATGGAACCTGCCTATAACGGAACCGCAGGGGGAAAGAAATATTTTCCGCTGCAGGAAGGTTACGTCTAATACAGGTAGTTGAAGTTTGAACCCTTGGGAGTGTACGTTTTTTCCCGCTAAAAACAGGTTTCAGTTATATCTAGGTTCCGTTTCAGACAGGCTTTACTATATGTTCATCGCCAGGTTTTATATCACAAAAGATGTAATTTGTCACACGGTGTATCACTAATTCTGCATTCCGTGTAATCCTTACAGTTCACAGCAGCCAATTCCCTGTACAACACTGACCGGCTGGTCTCCGTAAAGGAGAGCCACCTCAGTTTCTGTGGAACTTTATATAACGTTACGGGTTTATTTTTTAAACCTCCAAACCATTCCCAATATGGTGTCAAATACAGCGGCGTATTCCGCATACTTCAAGTAATCTCCCGCTACTGTAGGGCCCACAATCTCTCAGCCGCTGCTCAGAAATTCTAAAAGTTCTGAAAACCGAGAGTGTTTAGCTTAGTTTGAACCTGCTTGTATGTTGGAAGTATTACTGAATGTTCTCCTAAGAAACAAAAAGGTTTCGATGCATCTGCATCAACTTCCGCAGATGCATCGAAACGTGTAGGAGTATTTACGATATATAAAATATTGTTTATATATATATATGTGTGTGTTTGTGTGTGTGTATGTTGTTTATTTGTTGGTCTGGATAATGATGACCGGTACATTAAAATAAAAAATTTATCCGAGGTTATGTACGACAGGTTACGTGTTACGTGTGACGACATGCACCTGCATTACGTCGAACCACACCAGTTCATCGACTCACCTGAGTGGGAAGCGAATCACGATAACAGCGATGACGTATTTCAGGTATGATACTTTCCGCCTACCCTTCTCCCACCTTTACCCTCAGCGGAATTTCATTTTCTCATAACAACTCCGCAGTCATTGATCCCCGTATGATTCAGCACGACTTGTTAACTGCGGTTGCCTCCGGGAAGGTAACAACACTTCCGCCATGACATGTACGTTGTTTTCGGCAGCTTTCACACACGGTGGGCTGAACAGGTCATTTTTCGATCGTGATGAAGACCCTGTCTCGTTCCCGCGATTTTAACCTCAGAGACAAAAGCCATAACAGCATAATTGACATAAATGAATATTTATGGCCACTTTCCAATCAGGCGTTTTTTGGGCGGGTTTCCTCCTTTTGTACCTAGCAACTTAAGTTGTGATTTGTGTATTTATGCATGTATATATTATAATTAGTACCGTCAATACACAACATCTATAAAAACCAGATGCTTAATTACAACTGGGTTATACTTGGCGACATGTTTCGGCCGTTAAACGGCCATCCTCAGCCAAACTTAGAACAATGTTGTTAAGGTACAGTCAAAGTTGTTATCCAATGGGATCCCATTGTTTACATGAATGTAAACAATGGGATCCTATTGGATAACAATTCTGACTGTACCTTAACAACATTGTTCTAAGTTGACCTGAGGATGGCCGCTTAAGGGCCGAAACATGTAGCCAAGTATAACCCAGCTGTAATTCGGCATCTGGTTTTTATATATGTTGTGTATTGACGGTACTAATTATAATATATATTGATGATACACAACGGGATGGCCCCCTTCAAAAAAAGTTATGTATGTATTTATTTATTTAAAGGACGGAACAGTTCAGACTTTCAGATATCAAAACGCCGTTCATGAAAAAATCAAGAGCAGATTTAAGTCAGGGAATGCTTGCTATCATTCGATGCAGAATATTTTGTCTTCCAGTTTGCTACCGAAAAATATAAAGATTAAGAGGTAGAGAACTGTAATTTTGTCTTTTGTTTTGTATGGGTGTGAAGCCTGGTCTTTCACATTTAGGGACGAATATAGGATGAGGTTGTTTGAGAATAGGGTACTGAGAAGAATATTTGGGCCTAAGAGGGAGGAGGTAACAGGGTAGTGGAGAAGATTACATAATGATCTGTACTACTCACCAAATATCATTCGGGTGATAAAATCGAGAAGAATAAGATAGGCGGGGCATGTAGCACGTATGGGGACAGGAGATGCGCATACAGAGTTTTGGCGGGGAGACTTGAGAGAAAGAGAACACTTTGAAGACCCGGGCGTTGGTGGGAGGATAATATTAAAATGGATCTTCAGAAAGTAGGATGGGAAGGTATGAACTGGATTGCTCTGGCTCAGGTTAGGGACAGGTGGCGGGCTCTTGTGGATGCAGTAACTTTCGGGTTCCATAAAATGCGGGGAATTTATTGACTAGTTGAGAAGCTTTTAGCTTCTCAGGAGGGAGTCTGCTCCATGGAGTTGGTTAGTTAGATTTGGAGAATTTCTTAAACGGTCGACACCCCTTACTCCCATCTACGCCCTGCACTAATGGTCGGCCCTAAATCCACCAGTTAGCAGACATACCTGCACAGGTGCTTATTAACACTTTAGGCGCTGAATTATATCCCATCTGCCATTTGCTGACATTATTAGGAAATCACCATATTCTCCACGTTAGCAAGATAAGGGTTAAACGCCAACAGAACTTCTCTAAGCCACCGTTCCAGTAAAAAAAATTGTTTGTCGCCAAGCCATTCTGATTTAAAGCTCACGGACAGTCTACAGGTTCTTGAATCCGTAGGCACATCTGCTGCAAGGAATACATCCAGCAGGTTGTTTAGCGATTAATTCTTCTGTCACAAGAAGGTGAGAGAAGCAGACCTTGAGGTCTGAAACCTACTAGGTCAGGATTGACATTTCTTAGGATACAATTTCGTATTATTTTGTAGTAAATTTCCGACTTCAAGGAAAAACGACTGCCTCCACTAGATCTGTAAAGGTAGAGAATGGGTTTAAAAAATGACCCACCAGAATAGAATAAGCATACGTCTCGCATCCCCTTCCAACTGAAGACTCAATACCCGACCTCTGAAACGTAATAATCTAAATAAACCCACGGCGATGGACTATGTGAAAAACATTAGTTGCGTCCTGTAGAGATTCCATATGCTTGAGGGCCGTTTGTTGTGGAAGACGCAAAAGTAATACACCGAATTTTAAAGAAAGGATAAAGTTACAGTAGCTTGTGCTGCACGGCGGCCAGGGCGTGCTTATAGATTAGGTAGGACTGAGGGTGGTCAGTTGTTCGTACTGCAGGTGTGGAGACGGCAGTCATGTGTCCTTTTAATTGTAGGTGAAAACAGTAGCAATGCATGTCATGTTTGTATTGGGTGTCAACAGCGGTGGTCATGTTTTACTGTCGTTGCCAATAACAGTGGCCATGTTATGTTTTTTACTGTCGTTTCTAATAACAGTGGTCATGTCATGTTTTTACTGTCGTTGCCAATAACGGTGGTCGTGTGGTGTTTTTAACGTCGTTGCCAAAAAGGGTGGTCATGTCATGTTTTTACTGTCGTTGCCAGTAACGGTGGCCATGTCATGTTTTTACTGTCGTTGCCTAAAGCTGTGGTCATGTCATGTTTTTACTGTCGTTGCCAATAACGGTGGTCATGTTATTTTTTTTACTGTCGTTGCCAATAAGTGGCCATGTTATGTTTTTACTGTCGTTGCCAATAACGGTGGTCATGTCATGTTTTTACTGTCGTTGTCAGTAACGGTGGCCATGTTATGTTTTCACTGTCGTTGCCAATAACGGTGGTCATGTTATGTTCTTACTGTAGTTGCCAAAAACGGTGGTCATGTCATGTTTTTACTGTCGTTGCCAATAACGGTGGCCATGTTATGTTTTCAATGTCGTTGCCAATAACGGTGGCCATGTTATGTTCTTACTGTAGTTGCAAATAACGGTGGTCATGTTACGTTTTTACTGTCGTTGCCAGTTTGCACTGTAGGTGACAGTGGCGTTGCTCATGTCATGTCTGTGTTGCAGGTGACAATAACAGCGGAACAAGAGTGCCTCTACGTGTGTTGGCCGCGCCTCAGGCTGGAGCGTGTTCTGAGACACCGGCCGTTGCTCAAAGTGGTCCTGTCGAACATCATAGGTGAGACGCCACTGTGGCTGCAGCAACTCCGCTAACTGCCATTTGAAAAGGGACTTTTTTCAGTCCAATCCTCAACCCCAAAACCGTGTTCGGATACCTTGTCTCTACGACCCTGGCAACGTAACCACACTTCACTACCCCAAACCACCAGATGAACATAAGTTCTCACACTTTCACGGCATTAAAAGTTCAAATTGACATTTTCTGGGTTTTGACATCGTTTACGTATGTAGCTTATCACGGACGTTTCGGAGGTAATGCTACCTCCATCTTCAAGATTGAAAGAACAGTATCCATTTTGATACTTGACACTCCATCTTTAATCCGAAATGTCCGTATAAACCTAACCTAACCACAAGACTTCAAAGTCCACAACGTCATAAACTAAACAACAGAGTACCTCTATAAACCATAAAGTTTCTCCTCTGCTTAACATCACTCATTATTCCGTTCATTCCTGTTTGGTTCAAACGATTCTCTGTCACAGTTTCTTGACCCTGAAACAATTTATGTTAATCGGCTGCTAACGTAAGATAATTTCCAACAGGCAGGAAAAAGCATTGTTTTATGGGAACCGGGGTGACCGTGAAGGATTGATTCTTGTATTTTCAGACGTGACTCGGCGTCGTTGGTTTTCTGTTTCACGACACGTCAAAGGAACGTATTGCCTTGAAGGATATTTGGTCCAAGAATAGGCAACGAACTGAAAAATGCTAAAACGTGAGACTTTCCTTGGACATTGTCGATTTTATACATAAAAGAAGCAAGGAATTTGTCTCTATTTTTCCTTTGAAAAATTGATTTTGGTCTAAATTCTAACATAAATATCCAGCTCGTGTAGGTAGAGAAAACAGCGGGATTATATAAAAAACACATCGACGAAAGGTGTACAGACAGGCAATTATTGTTTAACCTTTTGACGCCTAATGTCAACTATAGTGGTCGTACCGCACCGCTAACATCTAAAGTTTCATTTTATATATTTATTCAACAAATATAGGTACTGAATATTTTAAACGTGGTATATACTCTCCGTTTTTTTTCTCTTCAAAATGCAGTTTGGTTCATAATTCTAACATATTTAGTTCCTGTATTATTCACATTTTATATACAGGACGCGCTAAAATAAAAAAAAATAATTCCGGCGCCAAAAGGTTAAATTAAGAACCATACGAAATACATGTCTAAAATTCAGAGTGTTACAGTGCTGCGGCGGCTGGTACAGTACTTAACTGCTGGGCTTTACGTGTGTCAAATACGGACAAATGGAGGCAGGAAGCAAACGTGAGAGGAAATCAAAGAAAGAATATAAAAATTTAAAACCCGAGCTGATTACAGTGCTGAATATAAGGATGGGTGCCTTCTGGAACATAAGGCCGTTTGATTTGGTACGTGGGCAGCTTACCAACTGCGTGTTGTGACACGCAAGAAGGCAGAAATCTTCAAGAGAAGCAATGGGGAGGAAGAAAGAGAGCGGAAATACAGTAATAAGAAAACGAAGGAGGAGATGGAAGGCGAAATGAGTATGAAAGGAAAGGAAGAGAGGAGAAGTAAAAAAAAAAGAAGAGAAGAGAAGAGAAGTGTAGGGGAGGGCACAGCTTAACAACTAGCACCCAAGTCTATAGCATTTGAAGTTGAGATGGTTACTGAAAATTTTACAAGCCATAGTAAAGAAAGGGTTCAAAGAATTCCAACGGAAATGATACCAGCAAGAAGCAGAAAAGTGTGCTGTGAGGTCCATAAAATTATTAATACTGTTTAGAATAAGGAAGAACTGCTTCAGCAGAGTTAAGGTGTCAGTCACTGGAATTAAGGGTCTGATTAAACAGACTGTAGCGTAATTATAAGGGCGCATCTCTGTTACAAGCTACTACATAATTTTGTCAAAATTCTTCTGTTAATGTTAAGTCCATATGTAAAACGAATCGCTTGTCTAATTACATACAGCACAATAAGTATGTGTCCAACACTACAGAATGCAGGATGGACTGAAACTGTAGAGTGGCAGAGAAAGAAGCTTGGAGTTTGCGCTCATAACATTAATTTATTGAACGAAAATTTAAAAAATACAAAAAATACGCTTTACTAGTGGCGTATAGGGAGGCCTATCTAGACGGGGTACTGTATGCTGATCAAATTCTTTTAATAAAACCAACTAGACACACTAATTTCTCAAATTTATTTTTGTAATAAAACTCTACATGTTTCGGACAGTTCCTCTGCCCATCATCAGGAGTTTTTCACCGTACACACAGCAATGGTATATGTCATACATGTATGCTGACAGCTTGCGAGCAGGATCAGGACGGAGTTCCGTCCTGATCCTGCTCGCAAGCTGTATGACAAACCTTTGTGACACATATCATTGCTGTGTGTACAGTGAAAAACTCCTGATGATGGACAGAGGAACTGTCCGAAACATGTAGAGTTTTATTACAAAAATACATTTGAGAAATTAGTGCATCTAGTTGGTTTTATTATACGAATTTGTCACGATGCACGGTCACCTGAACGTCAAATTCGCTCATCAAATTCTTTGTTCACGTCTGGAGAACGTAAGTGCAGAACAAAATCACAAAACAGCGTTAGAAAATGTGACATACTTCACGTGTTTGTAAATGAAACCACCACATAGAAATGCGTGCACGTAACAATAAAAAGCAGATCAAATTCAGGGAATGTCAGTCGACATTTTATGTCTAAAAATATAAAGAGTGAAGTAGGCAAAAGCGTTAAGTTTGGCTGTCGCTTGATTTGGGCGTGAAACGTTATTCCTCAAATTGAGGGAAGAAGCATTAGCAACGCTATCCTTTGTATGTGCCCAGATACGAAAACGTTACCTTACCAAAGCAGGTCAAAAGGGGTTCGAATTAAGGCAATTTGCTGAATTATATGCTTTTTAATTATGCGTATGTTTAAACAACATATTAATGGCTTACCATGCGTGATGAAATGCAGTGTAGATTGCTCCCCATTCCGAATGCTGAATTCACTTCGTATGGCACAAATAATGCTGCGCTCAACACTACGGTAATTTTCCAGTCTTCCATTACACACATTCACACTGAATCACATTATGTGTATTCACATGAACACTGATGCGAATCTCATTACTCAAATGACGCTGTCTTGCACGCTGAGTTACATTCAACCAACAACTGCACCCGTTTCGACAAACAGAACTTTCCCTTTCTGCTCGAATGCTCGCACTATTAAGCTGTCCATATCACTGAGAACACTTGCGCCCCTTCCGGCAAAAGAATAACTACTTAGGTGGTTCCATGGTACGGGGTAGGTGTTCGGAGGTGAAGGCAGTGACGTTTCGTTTGCGGATACACGTCGATCAAGGTCAGATGTGTCGTGGTTGTGCAGCTCCAGTGAGGCAACACGATCAGGTGCAGTCAAATTGGCCAGTTGGTCGCGGAGTTTATGTACCGCATTTGACGGTGGGTACATTAAACAACGAAGACGCTTGTACACTTATGATTACCGTAAACTAGAATTTTCTTTTGCCAGCGTCTTCTTGAAATAAATTGCACTGACATAAGAAAACGGCCTCACTGCTCTTACTTGATACATTTGTCGTACTTTAACAAACACTGGACTAACGACTCAGTGTACTGTGACGCCAGATGCAGTGTTGCTTTGTTATGAAACTCAGGTCGTTAAAAGGAACAGGCATTGAGATATTTGCTCTTCTGGGATGTTAGGCAGCGTAGGTTGGTAGTTACCGACGTTTCGGGGCAATATGTCGATCCTTTTACTGTGGTGACGTATACGCACGGCAGCGCCAGCGGTGCCAATGATGACCGAAACTAACCCACCGTTGCGGAGCCGTCGAGAGGTAACTATGCTTCGGTCGGTATTGCAACATTAAACCATTACCGACAGAAAGTTATCTCTGGGCAGCAGCATCGCTTTTTCGACCAATCTGTCTTTGAAAAAGAATGTCAAAGTTCACGGCGTGCATATTCAGTTAAATTGTGAATTCATACTGTAACTCAACGGACATATGTGTAAGGCTAGGCGCGCACTGGCAACTTTAGTTGCTCAACTATTCAGTTGCCCGGATGGAGGACACTGCTTTATACGACAGCGCGCGCACTGGCAACTTTAGTTGCTCAACTATTCAGTTGCCCGGATGAAGAACACTGCTTTATACGACAGCGCGCGTACTGGCAACTTTTGTTGCTCAACGATTCAGATGCCCGGACGAACAGCACTGCTTTATACGACAGCGAGCGCACTGGCAACTTT
>Ga0136643_10019591_pt1 | contig 10226 bp, 6 predicted proteins | sample TergutLab28metaG_FD_96883 | JGI IMG/M metagenome (GOLD analysis project Ga0136643, IMG submission 96883) | Labiotermes labralis P1 segment gut microbial communities from Petit-Saut dam, French Guiana - Lab288 P1 (version 3) (version 3) | ecosystem: Host-associated > Arthropoda: Insects >... | reverse complement strand
CTGTCCGGGTGTACCACATGTTTCCACGTTATATCACAAACGGCTTGATTGTGTGTGTGTGTGTGGGGGGGGGGGAATACATATAGAACATTTAAATGTGTGTTTTGATCTTCTCTGCAATTTTTGTCTCAAACATTTCTCATTCTAAGAAGAATTCAGCGAGATATTAGAGAAAATGTGCCTAATATCGTCCCCTTTTTTTAAATCTCAAGTATCCAAGCGAAGGTTAAGCAGAAAAAGATGAGAATTGTGTGGGTGTAATTTGAGGTTGAAGTACTCAAGCCCCCAGGTCATATTTTCCTGCAGTCCTTACGGAAGGGTAATTTTTTAAGCAAAAAAATAAATAAATAAGTCAGTTGGCGATATTAGGAACACTGTGTGCCTATTATCGTCCCCACCCAATAATTACTTTAAAACGCTTAAATATAGGACAATACACTGAAATAAAATCATAGTAAGCTTTGAAATAGAAATTTGAACCTAAATAAGCCAAAGTGAAATCAAAATCTATTATTTTAACATTGGGTTCTGAAATTATTGTATTAAAATGTCTGAGTAAAAAAAAGGAATTAATTACTCTTTCCATGGAAAAGAACTTTACAGAAAGACTGCTACAAATATATTCTGCCAAACATTGTACTTAAGATAAACAGGCAAAGCATTTATTCAATGTTGCAGAAAAAGCAAAGAAACGTTTTCCGTTCGTCTGTACCTGACCGCTCTTCATGGCACCACTCATAGCATTTAGTGTATTTGATCCACTTTTCGTCGCGTCTGTGTCTATAATACAGGCCTGAACAGTAAACGCATGCAGCGTCATTATCTGAATTTTCTTCATCAGCTTCTGGAGACTGGGCTCCTCACAATCTTCGAGGTCTGAGGATGATGACTCAGATGCGCTCTTCTTTCTCTCACCTCGTGTTTATCATCATTGAACTGAAACATACGCATCACAAAGACCGGAGTCTTTCTTCTATTGCAAATCGTATTTTGGAAAGTTTCCTTTGATCTCTAGTCTCTTTCCTCTTGAGGTCTTCTTGCAGTTTGTTTTTGTAATGCGAGCCGTCAAAATAGCAGCAGATCCTTTGTGGGAATACTGCATGTTTTGTTGACTGTTCTTGTTTCCTGCCAACGATATCTCGAACAGGACCAATGTTTGAGGGCAGAACAACAGCAAGGGCGTTTTGTGAAGCAGGCGGAGTGACTGTTGGTTGTGGATTTGTGCCGCTAGTGGTAGACGGTTGTTCTGAAATGTTGGTGCGTGGCACAGGGCTTTCAAGCAAACACTTCGTGATGGTGTGCTGAGATTCTTCCAGGAAGTCTAGTTCATCAAATATATGACAGTTACAGGGCAACAAGCCTGTTTTCCGTATCTCGTCTGCAGCAATGGCTGTTGTGGCCGATTTCAGATAAGCTTTCGCAACCAGTCCAGCAGTTTGATAGTGTGTAACAACTCTGTTCGGATGGCTTTTCATCCAAATTTCTATCTCTTATGCGTAGTGTGTCTTCAGAGGCCGCATGAAGGAAACGTCCATAAGTTACAGTTTATGAGTGCTATGCGGGGGAAGGACAACAGTGTGCACCCTGTTTTGCCGAACACATTCTATCACCTCGATATTCCTCGAATGAGAATAGGGATCAACCAGTGTCAGGGTAGCGGGATCTTTTTTAGATGGCTTAACAAAACGGACAAAATGTTTGAACCATTGCGTAAAGCTCTTTTTCTGGATCTACCCAGCCTTGTGACAAGCTGTTATTTAACCTGGTACAGAGCCATTCAGGAGTTTAGCCTTCATGTTTTCCCTGGGAAACACCAGAAGAGGAAGAACATGCGTGCCCGTGGCGTTCATGTAGGTCACGAGTGAACCTCTCTCTACTGAAGACAAAGAAGGGACCCTCGCTTACCCTTAAGGGAGATAACATTGCATACTTTATGCTGAGCGACAGTCAGACGCGTTTCAACACAGTGAAATAAACGATGGGGAGAGGAGTTAATCAGCCGAAGCAATGGCTCAAATATGTCGGAAACTTGCGACGTTTTCTTTCGCAGGTCCCTTTACTCTTTCTGCCGAAGTAGCTTGGGGCTTGCGCAGCCGCAGTCGAGGATGGCGGCACATACACTTACACTACCACTTCCAACTTTATCTTCACTGTTGTACTGAGAATGGATGGACAAGGCCATTTTTATGGCAAGTTCAAAGGCCCTTCCTTTAGTACTCTTTGTTGTTAGCTCCAACAAAGACCTCTCCACCATCATACAGTAACTGACAAGTTCTTCTTCGATATTATAGAGCAACGTTAATTACTAACAAAGTAGGGTATTGGTCAGTTTCTCAAAATGTGTTTCCTTGCTGTTCATTTTATTTGTGAGTGTCGATTTCGGTCCTTCATACACCTTCAATGATTTTTTTCAATCCCATTTCCTCACTCCTAACAGCCTTTATGGCATTCGCCATTTTCATTTTTTCCCACATTTTACACTTTCTTCAGTCCATCTACAACGCAGAATTCAGTCACTATGAAATCGACGTGAAAAAGTGCTGCGCCTAATATCGTCCCCGGACTATATTACAAACACCAGTACAAAAAGTGTGGCAGCCTGTCAACTGTTAATAGTGACTAGCAGTTAAATTGCTTATAATACCATCTAAATTACGTATTATTTTGGATGCATGTGTCACATAAACTTATTCTGAAAGCATACCTTGCCTGTTGCAATGAGGGTACGAAGAAGAGTCTTGAAAATGTTTTGATATTACAAAACAAAACAGAGGCAAAGACAAGCCACTTTCCACCACAACGCCAACCCAGCTGAAATATATATATGGTTTCATGTCCAACCGTCACAGTTTTCTAGTCAACAGCGTCAATATCGCAGGAGACGGATTTAGTATGGGGGGCCATAATTAGGCACATTTCCCATATCATAAATATATATAGGTCTTCATGTAAACTACCAGTTACTCTTGTCGGATTTTAATCAATCTGGGATTTGCTCTACAAATTTTAGAAAAATAAACAAATATCAAAATTCATGAAAATCCGTCCCGTGGGAGCCGAGTTGTTCCACGCCACGAACGGATAGACGGACAGACACGTTGAAGCTAACAATCGATATTCGCAATTTTGCCAACGCGCGTACAACACAGCCCTTAAGTATAAAGTTGTTACTGTGATAAACGGAAATTTGTAATAAAATCAAAAGTATAGGGCTGGCAAAGATAACAGATTGACTTGCAGCTGAAAATTCGTTAATACAAAACTGTGTGTGGAAAGAATAAGGAGAATCTCGAAAAACCTCGGCCTGGGCTGCCTGTCTCCTGACCGAGATTTCAACCCGTGGAACCTACATACGAAGCAGAAGTGCTATATCTCCTATCGCGATGTTCGACGTCATTAAAAAAGGCAGGCTTATATTATACGGCGCCAATAGGAGTACCTAAAATTATTAAATGAAACGAACTGTACACCTTCCCCCAAAAATCCTCTTCATTAACAAACTGATCCTCGCATTTTTGAATATGTAAGACCTAAGCATACTTTTAGCTGAAGCAAGAATTTAGCCTTTCAATCCCCACGAACCACAAGCGCTATAATTTTGCCTGTTATCTTATCGGCACGAAAGTTTGTCTCTCACATTAAAGTAGAATATCGGCTGAGGATATTCGAGAACAATTCGGATCCGAGAGCGAGGAAGTGACAAGAGGATTGAAAAAACTGTACATTGAGGAGTTTCGCGATTTTAACTCACCATTATCAAATCAAGGATAAGACGGGTGGGTCAGGTGGCACTCATGAGAGGGAACAGAAATATATACAGAGTTTTTTGTTGGGGAACCTGATGGCAAAAGACTGCTTGGAAGACCTAGGCGAAGAAGAGGATAATATTAAAACGGATATTAAAGAAATAGGAGGGAAGAACGTGGATTGGATCCTCCTGTTTCAGAGTAGGGACAAAAGGCGGGCGGTTGTGAAGATGGTAGTGAACTTCTGGGCTCAGTAAAATGTCAAGAATTTCTTAACCAGCTAATAATCTTTTGGCTTCTCAAGAAGAACCTTCCTTCGTCAAGTTAGTTGTTTAGTTTTAACCAGACATATACATACTGCAGAAATTCTCAAGCTTTATCACTGTATAAACCCAAGCATTAAAAGCAGGATGATGTGAACCCTCATCCAAAAATATATTGTACACTAATGATTTCTTCATTATATGTCCACTACAATTCCAGATGCCAATATGACCTGGCCCATCTACAACAGTTCAGCCTTTACATGCATTTTGTAAATAATTTCCATCTAAAAACAAAGAAAGTATGCCTATAATTCTCAATGAAACACCGGACAAATAACTTTTTTTTTTAAACTGAATTAAGTGGAGCAGCAACATCCATGTACTTGTTTGGTGTGTGGATGTATGAATTTATCATAAAATATTAGTATTTGCATTATGCCTACCACCCTTCAAAAAATAAATCTCTTAAAACATTCCACAACCCACAGGATGCTTGCCATCTACAACATAAGAATCTGTGGCATTCTAAGTTACATTTTAATAAGCTTATGTTATCTCAGAAAAATAAACTAGAAGTATCATACTTGCTTGTAGTCCACAACAAGTCACCATCGTAACTGGCAGCAAGTCCTGGCCTACATGAGTTAGGAGCAATGAAAAGCAGAAAAGAATAGCTGTTAACTTAAGAACAAAACATAACCCTTTGACTGTGGTAAGTTACTGAACTACAAATCCTTCAAATTGCATGAACTAGTCATAGACTTAATAAGCCTACAAATCTCTTCCTTAATATATAAATACGAATAGCAACGAAACAATTACAAGAACTAATTAATAATAAATTAAACATTCACTTATCTGTTAATCAATTTCATTTCCATCAAAAGGGCATATTTCTATAGTAAAAACAATTGTTATTATATACAAAACTCAGCATGTTTTATTTTATTCATGAATCATACTCATGGGTTTATGTATGCAACATGGCTTTTCAAGCCCTTCTTTGATCCAGTATATTGGTAACAAATTCTACCATGTGTTGTATATCAATTACCTTATACATGAAATATTTTAGGTGTAACATGCCATGATGGAAATCCGACTGTTACATGTACATAAAGCGCTTGGTAAACATGAACGTAATTAAAATATTTGTGTGATTCTGTAAGATATTATTTTAGCTTGCCTCAGAACACATAATATCTCTCAAAATAATGGCACTACCAAAATGGATTTCCTAGAGCTGTTGAAGATAGACACAAAATTGGGCCACTTCATCTCAGATTTTGTTTCTAGCAAGAATGTCATGAATACTGCTTTGTCTTACAGAATCCCCCTCAATACCATGGATGGTTTACCTACATTTGAAATGTTCAATGTTGTTGGTAAAAACACTCGCCACTGCTACCTCATTCAAACGGAAATGAATGATGAGACTCAAAAGACATCAGAAAGTGCAGCGCATTACTTCACTCATCCATGTTGTATCAGTAAGGTGATAATGTTTGCCCACTATTACATATCACGCATGATGACTTGGGTAACACTGTGCTGTAAATATAGTCCAACATAATTATGTAAGTTTGCATATAATAAATAATGATCTCTCTTCATGTGGTCTCTTGTAGGGAAATATTTAACAAGTTTAATATTCTTTAACTTGCTGGCAAGTAATTAACCTCAGTATTAATGCCTGTTGTGCACAACAAGGCAAAATAGCAAACTGAGATATATATACAATATAGATACAAAACATGTGTATGACCGCCATGTGCCAGATACTCAACTAAGTAAATATCAGAAGTTTACTATACTAGAAGTAAGCTATTCAGTAATCTTCCACGTGCCATAAAAAGTTTAAGTTGTGATAAAAAAAGTACTCAAGCTAGCATTCAAAGAGTATGTATTATCTCAGTCCCATGCTGTATAGGAATTTGTCAATAAAAATTCTCAGTTATCCTAGAACATGAGTGTAAGAATGCTGATGGTTTTGTGATTTAATTATTTTTGCTCTGACTGTAAATAAATATTTCCCATGTATGATATTTGTATTTATATTTGTATTTTCAACAAGTATTGCATTAAACCATTACATGTTTCACATCCTTGGCTTAATCTGACAAAGAACTGATGGAATATAAATAATTTCTATTCTATTCTGTTTTATTCTGTTCTATACTATTCTGTTGTTTTAGAGATGTTGAAAATTTTGGCTCGTTCCAGTACTTCAAGCGCGTGTCCTGAGGATTCATGCAGTTTGTTGGAAATTCAGCTGCATACACAGTGCAGCCACAGTCACAATCTCTAAAGATATTCTAGTATGGAATGCCAACACAGGATTTTTTTTATTTTCCAAAAAAGCGGCATGCTGTGGTATTTATTAACTATAAAATAAATACGCTTGTAATATACCACTGAGCAAGGTTCAGTGGACTATTCCAGTGTAGTTGTGGCATGGGTCCTGTTCACCAGCCACAATAAATATGTTAAATATGACTCATACCAACAGGAGAAAGCTTACTGTTTACAGATTACAGAACAAATTCTATATAATTTGTAATTCTTTGAACAGTTTGAATGTGGAATTGATACTACTAGTGCAACTTGTCGATATTTCTATTCAATATTAAAGCTGACTAACAGGGTCAGCCAAGTTAGCATATGGATGCCTTACTAGAGCCCAAAGTCACATTCCAAAATGAAACAAAGTCAGATAAAAGTTTGGTACATGTTTCACATTCCTATATGGAATAGGTTTTGTCCAAAAAATATGTTTTGAGTGAAGGAAAGTTTGAAGGGTCTCTAAGATAAGGAAATTCATCTGTATATTACATGGTACTTCAATAATGGCAAGTATTTTATTATGACAACTACTGTGAAAGTTCTGTGGGTAGTCTAAAAATTTTCTTAGTTTGTCATGATCTGTCTACTATGATGTGATTGTTAGGAATCAACTTCAATCTGTAAGAAGAGCACAATGTTGAAGAATGTAATGAGAAATACATTGGAATAATTTTTAATCCTTTTTAATTAATTAATAAATGGGACTTTTTTGTTTGGAGATTGTAATTTTAATTACACACTTAAAGATAACTAAGTTTTACGTACACCTTAAAATAAGTTGCCCAGTGCTGATTTCAGTCTACTGATTACTTAATCTTGAGTAAAGTCATTCCATTGTATTTATTCAATTAATGTCTTCAATGATTATCAGACCAATACAACAGCATAAATGTTCTAATATTCATTTATTTCTTATATATGCAATGTGTTTCAGCTGACAATTTCGGCCATCATCAGACAATGTTACAATAATATAAAAGGCAATTTAAATTTAATATTGTTGTAGGTAACTCATCTTTCATATTTTTTGTAATATCGCCTGAAACATTTTATGTTATTGTAACATCGCTTGATGATGGCCAAAACTGCTGGATGAAACATGTCACATATATAAAAAATAAATGAATGTTGGAACATTTATGCTGTTGTATTGGTCTGATGTTCACTGAAGACACTGATTGCTTAATAACTACCTCCATTCTGAAACTGAATTACTTTTGATTTTAGAATAAAGTCTTTCCGAGTTTTACTTCAAGGTGGACATAAAACAGGATGTATGAAATAAGCCACAACATTTTCCACATAAGTTTCGGTAATCTTAAAATAATGGACCCAAACAGACTTCATCCCATGTTAGTCTTGAGGTCCATGGTGTAAAAAATTAAGAGCCGTGACATTTCATTTCAGACTAAATTAATGAAAAGTACCAAATCCGTACAAAACTTTCTCAACATACAAATGACTTTTGTAACAAGCCAATGTGTTGTTAAAACTTGGTGTTAAATAAAACAAGTTATTGGGAAAGGACTCTTGTATAGTCTACTAAGAGCATAATACCTACCCACAAAAAATAAACATTATGTTATTTAATGTGAAATTGTAGCAAAGCTCAAATATAAACAAATCATTCTCTGTTTGTGAATGCAATACTGCTCTCATGTAAATACATCATTCACTCTTTATTATGTCTCGTACATATCTAGGTCTAAATAAAAATATTAGAACATTATCTTATGTACAATTAGCATTCCGATCCATTATGCATCAGTCATTTTATATTTCTTATTTGTATATATACTTCATTCATACTGTTGTAATGTAAATAAAGCTATCTACAATTCAGTGTGCTACAAATTTTCTTGTCTTCGCCTTGTCATTTTAGAATATGGTGACTATACACAGCCTTTCAAGTAAGAATATGGAGTATGATACTTGAAATGGCAGAAACCAGGAGTTAAATTTTTTGTTTTTTTTTCAGGTTACTAAGCAGATACAACAATTCAAAATCGAAGGAGGTAAAATTACATATATTGTGATAATTAAAACAACAAATCAGGTTAATACATTTTTTTTATTTTGGTCTGTAAAGCTCTATCATGCTGAACATTTATAAAAATTTGTTTTAACCTCATAAGACAGATAAGTGGCAAATCCTGATGTGGAGGTCAGGTCTAGCAGAACAGAATAATGCTGCACTGCGTACCCTTCCACCAGAACTGATGTCAGGAACAGCATTTGCCACTGCGCATATATTTGACAGCTTTTGTCAACAGGATGTGGCTTCACACTGTGAACAGCAGATATTGCTGTCCTGGCCAAACTAACACAATGACACAAAATATTATTACTTCACTGCTGAACTAGAATTATTTTACTATTAAAGTTGGCCACTTTCCCTATGGCACCCCAATTTTTTGCAAGCATGGTATAATGAGGAATTTTTTAATGCATGTACCTTCTGTTGCTTGTGCTTGATGCAACTCTGCTACTCAAATCCTAATTTCCAACCTGTCAAGCAAAATATATTTTTAGTTATATAATTAAATTTAATAGAAGTGCAGATATTAATTTCAACTTTATGGCTTTTTCTGCAACAAGCACAGGTAAATTATGAAATTATGGCCCAACAGTGTTAAAAAAAAACCTGCAAAATTCTACCCTCTTATTGACTATTGTTCCTTTCGTGTGTATGTTGTCTGAAAATACTAACCTCTAAATTTGGTCCCGCGCAATATCAAACATGTATCAGGCATCGTTCCTTACCAATTCAGGGTAATTTTGGGCTCACATTACATTGTATCACACCAGAATCCGAAATAAACCACAAACCTAACACAATGTAATTAGAAAAATAACCTGAACTACCTAAATAGAAACAACTTAGATAACTAAACTTTCAACCAAACGAAGTATGGTGAATTTTGTATCATACTGAAACTCTAAATAAACCCAGTGAAAACCACACTCTGCGAAGTTTCACCCACACCAACTGCAGTGAATTTGGTTGCACCATACTAACAAACCGTAATGCAAACTAAATCACCTAACCTACTTTTCTTCAAAACCACGTGTCTCTAAAACGTCGTGACGTATAACCAACTACCCACTGGTCTATTCAAATTTTCGCGGCTCCGAAGCCGAACAACGTTGGCACCAGCCAAATATCCTAAAAGCATCCGTGTACTGTACTCTAAAATGTTAGCCGTAACGTGCACTTCAGGAAAACTGAACGAGTAGCAACACAAAATATCCAATATCAACGAACCCGTTAACCTCGAAGGTGGGTGGTAGTAAAAATATTTATACTACGAAGTCCAAATATTTGTAATTACCGTACAAATGTACGTTTCTCATACTGTGAGAAATACTCTCTTCCGAAATGTGACGCCATGTGGACGTATAAATTTCATACGTATCGGGGGAACCTGCTGCCTGCATTTCATTGCAGCTGTTTGATACGTTCGTCATTTAGATCATTCACCCCATATGTAGTATACGATAACACACCGATTCTAGGTGTTTCAAAATAAATATAATTTTACTTGAGGAGTCTACGCAACTTACTGTCTATATTATACGTTTCTTGGTGGCTATACATACAGATCGGCACTGCGCAGATTTAGCCTGTTGTCTTTGATCTCTGTACTCGACTGAAAACAATTTGCTGCTCTCTCATAGACAAATAGGAACGGTCCTTTTTTAAATGTGTTATTTAAAGACGCTGTCAATGCATCAGATTATATAGTGCCAGTGTCATTAATGTGGGCCGGGATAGAGTAGTCGGTGTAGTGGCTCGCTACGGGCTGGGGATCGAATCCCACTGGGGGGGGGGGGGGCTCACATTACATTGGGTACAATGGGTACCGGGTCT
>Ga0136643_10019590_pt1 | contig 10226 bp, 9 predicted proteins | sample TergutLab28metaG_FD_96883 | JGI IMG/M metagenome (GOLD analysis project Ga0136643, IMG submission 96883) | Labiotermes labralis P1 segment gut microbial communities from Petit-Saut dam, French Guiana - Lab288 P1 (version 3) (version 3) | ecosystem: Host-associated > Arthropoda: Insects >... | reverse complement strand
TTGCGCTGACCACGTGACACCCCTCTATCCGCAAAATTTGGCACTAACTTCGCCGACCGGCGGCGGCCGCTCTGTCGGTATAGTTCGCGTGCGGACTAAGGCCACGGAGTTCAGTTAAAGTCGGACATCCCCGTTGTGCTTTCAAATTAATGTACTAAAAGAAATAGTCGACACAACTAAGTTTTTAATGTTTAATAAAAGGTGCTTGTTTCCACCATTTTTAATCGGTTATCATCAGGCTAAACATATGTAATATGAGACATAAAAGAGATGCATAAAATTCCTTACTTGATAGAAATTGGTATAACAATTTAAAAAAACACTATGCATTTTTACATTATAAGTATGGATAAAAACAAGTTTAAATAGTTGAAAATAGTTAAGAAGTACTTTAAATAGGAGATTTGTTTAGAGACGATGTTAACGGTTAGCGGTGTAGTTGCTGCAATATGTTATTTCCACAAACTATGGTATCTGGCATTGGTGATCCTGTACATATTGACAGAGGATAAGAAGGTATTAAGATGGAATGTTGTATTAATTTTGCTTGAAGAACTGGAGAGTTAATATCGTTCCCGTTGGTAAGAGAAATTCCTGTACTCGGGCTGGGCTAAGCCGTCGTCAAGCGTCCCTTAGCTTTACTGGTGGGGAAATTTTTGTGTTTGTTGTTCTCTCGAAGGTAACCTAAGGGCGCTTTAGTCCTCTACCGGGATTCGTAGTGTATTAATTTACAGAAGATCCTACTTCTCAGAAGAGTATTTTTTCGTTGTAACTCTATTGGTCTCCAGATAGATGTAGTACTTCTTCATATTTCGGGTGATGTATAATACATCCAGGATGTCACCAATATTTCCCACGGAATGTCCATTTCTCTTACGTATTGGGCGAAGGAAGAATTATAATTATTATTTTTAAAAGCTAGGAAACCCAAAACGAAGATAATTCTGTTGCCCTTGGTTTGATTTCTCCCTGGCCGCAGGCACACGTGTTGACCATGCTTCCATGTATCTTTTCACAACCCTTGTACCTGCTTGCGTCATCCTGTTGTTGACTTCTGGCACGTTGACGTATTCGTCTAAGTCCTTACGACGATTAATCATCCAGTGCACGGTATACCATTTTCGTTCCTATGCCAGAACATTCCGTAAAGCCGGCAACGTTTTCCCCACAAGTGAACAATGACCCCAAATCTGTTAGATGTTCACTTCCATTTTATGAACATTTGTGTTCATTCGTCAGTGGTATTGAGATATTTCGTCTCATAATTCCTTCATAAGAAGCAGAAATGAATGCCACTTATGGTAGTAGGAAACCTGATAGCCTTTCTAAGGGACATTTTAGCTTCAGCACACACCTGGACGTTTACACAACGCCCACAATGATGTAGCACGTATGGAAAGAAGCCTAATTGCCAATATGACAACTAGTATTTAAATTTTTGTATATTATCATCATTATTGGTTTGTCCTAACAAAATAGACGTGATTAAGGTGATACATCTAAGGACCCAACCACACCACAATCACGATCCTTGAAAACATCAGATAACTATTTAAAAGTCGACAAGGGGTGATATCCTAAGAAGATTTGGAACTCCAGCAACACCCTTTTGAAAACTCAAGTCTCGCGACAAATCCACAGTTCCTAAAACTTTACGATCAAAGATTCGGTGTCATATTTCAGAAAACATAGTGATTTATTGTCCGCAGAAAGTTTCCCCGTATGGCAGCATGATATCGAAGGGCCAGTTACCGCCAAGAATCGATGAGGATTCGGTAATAACTGGCTAGCCAGCCACAGACTAAACTACGCTCCTTGTGGGCGTGGATTACCTGTTGATTATGACTACCCCAAAGTGCGGTAGCTGCGTGGCGAATAGCCAGAACATGTAGACACAACAAATAAGGCCGTTATTACTGGTAGCGGCAGAAGGATCATTAAACAAGGCAGAGGAAGTACGTACAAAGTAACGCAACGTAAAAGGCGCATTCATGTAACCATCGTTGCCGTGAAATAACAAAAGTATTAACACTTTAAACGCCGAGTTAAATCCCATCCGCCATCTGCTGGCATTATTAGGAGCTCACCATATTCTCCACGTTAGCAGGATAAGGGTTAAATATGCTGAGTATGTGTTTGTAGCCTTAGTTATCCAGCATGCAAAGTGCATGCCTATGTTATATCGTCAACTTTTCTATTTTACTCATTAACAGCTCGAGTTCGTAAAAATATATATTGAAAATAAAGTATGTGTTTTGACATTCTCTACAAATTTTTTTCTGAAACGCTTCTCATTCTAAGAAGAAATGAGAACGATATTATCATAGATATACTGAAGTCCCCATGTAAAATACCGTTATTCTTCACAGATTGTAAGGAACTTGAACATTCTCAACATATTTCCGAAACATGTTAAAATGTCAAATTTAATGAAAGTCCGTCCATTGGGAGCCGAGCTGTTCCATGCGGAAGGACAGATGGACAAACGGACATGACGAGACTAATAGTCTTTTAAGCGAACACGCCTTTTGGAGAAGTCTTTCTATAATAGGGCCACATACCAGTGGTGTTAGGACCCTGTACCTTCAAGTGCACAGTAAACAGTATCAGTCCTAGGATTACATAACACAAACTCTTCAAAAATGCGTAGCGTTTAGTACTTGCTAGTACGGAGATTGGTGTAGAAGTAAATGCTGAGAAAAGTAAGTACATGGTCTTGTCTCGAGATCGGAATGCAGGACGAAGTCACAATATAAAGATTGATAACAAATACTTTGAAATGGGGAACAGTTCAGATATTTTGGTACAAAACTAACGGATCAAAATTCAATTCAGGGAGGAATTAATTGCTGATGGAATTTAGGGAATGCTTGCAGTAATTTGATGCAGAATTTTTGTTTTCTAGTTTGCTACCAAAAATAAAAAGTTAAGATACACAGAAATATAATTTTGCCTGCTGCTTTGTATGGGTGTAGAACTTGGTCGCTCACATTTAGGGAGGAACGTAGGCTGAAGGTGTATGAGAATAGGGTGTTGAGGAAGAGATTTAGTCCTAAGAGAAACCAGGTAATACGGGAGTGGACAAGACTAGATAATGAGGAGCTTAATGATCTGTTCCCCTCACCACTTATTTTTCGGGTGATCAAATCAAGAAGAATTAGGTGGGCAGGGTACATAGCAAGTCTGCGGGAGAGGAGGGGTTTGCGCGGGGTAACCCTGTAGAATTTAATTCCCAAACTCAGAATATATTACAAAAAATAGTTACACTGGTTAGAAGCAACCAGGTTGCCTGCGACTCTAGTCTGAAAATTTCCTGAGCCCAGACCACATCACTGACCAGAGTGACCATAGAACTTGGTCAGTTCAAGAGTAAAACTTCCCACCGTGCAGGTGCGATAGGAAGGTGTTGACTACCAGCACGCCTTCGGACCTCATGGCTGTGAGGTTCCCCTGTTCCGCCAAAGATAAACGCATTCAGCACTCTCTCCCAGTACCTCTGCGAGTGATGGTGTTGCTCTGTACCCTAACATTTTATATCATAATTGTTAAGTTTTTGTGCTCGACTTCGTCACATCAGTTTGTTGTTTCTCGATGAAAGCAAATCTATATTTGTTGATCGTACGTCTTACTGTTTTTTTTTTGACCTCGGTATATGTGTGCAGTCTTCCGAGTATCTGACCATTAGCAAATACCTTGCATTTTAGTTACTTCATAATAGTTGCATTTCAACAAACAGTCTCCAATTCACGACATAAGTGTGGAATTGCATACCAAATGAATTCTTACATCATTCAACCAAAAGTTAAACACTAGATTTATAAAAGTATTTTCTAACCCTCATAACTGAATATTTTTAAATCATTAATATAATATAATATAAAACTCTATTCTAATATAATATATCATTAAAATCAATAGTGCTCCAACGATGATATATGACAAACTCATATAATCTTTCTTATTTGACCATGTCCATCGTCTAATTTGTAATGAAGCAAGACGTTTCTGATCTGCCTCTGCTGCCGTCTTCAGGCATGGCAAATACCTGTTATTTTGGACCCCGTAGACATAGGTATTCTCTGTTTCAAGGCACCATAGTTCAGTATATTCAAATAATATTTACCTGAATTTTCTATTTCTCGTTTCATTATATTACTTGTACGCATGAAGATTCAGAATTTCATCACAGATGGCTTTAAAGATTTTAGAATTTTAAAAACGTGTATTCTGTATTTTGTGATACATCTGTGTCTGCTCAGTCGTAGTTCATAGCTCTTTCTATAATTTTTTAATTGTGGCGTAGTCCTTGTTTTATTTTTGAGTCTTACAACTTACTTTTTTTAACAACCATTTTCCTGTTACTGCCTTTGAAAAAGACTGTTCTCAGGTGCATATATTAATAACTTTACTGGTCCATGGTGTCAAGTGATGGCGAAAATTTTATCTAATTGTTCCACCAGCGTGCTATTCTTGCCTGAAAACGAAAGCAGAGCCAACTTTTGAAAAGTCATTTTTCATTAAAAAAATATACGATTGAAAAATTCCAAAATATAAGGTATTATATTATATTATATTTAAATGCACTCTATGGAATTCCTAGTAAATTTTGCAATTTGTTTTAAAGAAATTCACCTACGTTGGATGGCATCAAGATACTGTATCCCTTTTGTCTGGCTAGTCGTCCATGTTAGAGAACAGAAGGAGTAGTGGTGAAGTGCGTATTGACTTCCCTGCCTGGCTGACAAAGTAGGGTTGCCGGTAGAAGAGAACTTGACTCCACGTGTCGGTGAAAACACCGTGCGTGTGTAAAAGATTTTTTATGTAATGGGAAGCTGTACTTCTCTTTTTCACATTGTCGTCATTTTTTATGTTGATACGTGACTACAACTTGTCCAAATTATACGATAAATTTCACATAATAAAAAGTTCTAAGGGAGATAGTGGGCAGCTGTAATCCTTGCAAAGGACAAGCCGATGAAGTACAAGTGAAGGCCAGCCGCACAGACTTATGAAAATGAAAGTTCTGTAGCTCAGAACATGTTTTGTAACCATCGAGCGAGTCTATTTCCACACACTGAAAAACTACGTAGGTATGTGAAAAAAATGTATCAGTGCGCTCACACCTTATTGCTACAGAGTGTTCTGTATTCTTCCTTTCTCAGGGAAGCACTATAGCATGTATACGGAATGAGCTGTCCCCAACTTCCTCACTTACAGTGATAGCAGTAAGAAACAGCCGCAAATAAGTACACCAGACCGCGTGTAAATAAATATACATATTTTGTCGGTTTATACGTCGAAAATATATCAACTTCTTCTTACAAACGACGGCCGCATTGCTAATCATCACTGCTGGCCTCCCTCTGAAACAGCAGACCTCACAAAATATGTTTGTTAATCGCTGTACCTGACTTGGATAGCAAAGTGTGGTGTCACAACTAAGTTTTATTTTGTAGCATATACTTCAATGCAACATATTTCAGATTAAGTACAAAGAAACGTCATCAAGCACAATTAGAATACAAAAAAAAATTTATCACGTAAATGATATTGAAATAATTGTTAGTGAATGAATTATTAGATGAAGTATCTAATTTACGTTTCTCATAAAATAGATAGCCAAATTCACTGAACTCTTTTGAGCAGACACAAGTTCTACAAAAAATAATAAAGACTTAGGTTTAAAATTCAATAATTAAAGTTAAAATTAACGTCTCGTACTTCGGAATGAAAGCGAAAATCGTACAAAATATTTTTGTTCGGCCTCGAGAGGCAATTACAGAAAATCTTATTTCTCACTTTATAAAGCTTTCAAATGCTTTTAATGTCACAATTTCGATTGATTTGTTTCTAGATTAAAAGCTATACGTATAAATACTGTAAGTCTCTTTTTTATATTAAGAGTGTGCATACTCATATTCCAAATTCTGATCCAACTAAAATGTTTAAGCAGAACTTCAAAATTTTTACATTTATAAAATTACAGATGAAAATCTCGCACTGCGTTCAATCATTTTAAATAAAATTATTTTTCCTATAACAGCAACATATACATACAAAATGAGGCCTTGTAACAGGAGCGCCATCTGCAGCATATTCAGAAATTTTTTTAAAATATACCGAATTCAAAAACATTTTACCTGCATTATAAAAAATATCACTCTGTATTATTCCATACACGTTGATGATGATATCGCCAATGACCAAAACGTCTCTAACATAAAGAGTAAGTAGCTGGGATTCAATAAAATCCAACCAAAGTTAAATTTTACTGAAAAACTTGAAAATAACAGTACCTTAAATTTTCAGATTTTACCCAACCTATGTATCCCATATAAATTAACTTTTATTTGTTGAGAAATACTACCTCTGGCGACTGTACAATCCCTAGATATTCCTGCCATCCATGTGACCACAAACTGTCTGCACCAAGCTTTTCCTGCCCCTTGAAACCCCTTACCAGAGAAAAAACATTCATTATCCTAATATCTTGTACAACTATCATATTCAGTTAATCTTACAAATTCCCTAACCAATTCCTCCTGACCGTCCCTACAACAGTACGGATCAACATGATTGGTATCTTTTCATATATAGGCAAATAAACCACTTATTTTACCAAATTATTCAAGCACACGGTGCTAAAGATGGCGTTTTGAACCAAGAATTCATTATAAAACAACATAAAGAATACAGCATATTTTGATAACACATATCTGTCCTCGGGACCATATCAACTGACAAGTGCAGATTGTCATATGTATTAAGTTGGCCAGACTGGCGTAATATTTCTGACTAGATACTAGTCCTTTCGTACTAATAATTCTAATTCAACTTTTGCGCTTCACCTACACATATTTGCGAATGTTCACTCAACTGGGCCAATTAATAACGTCATGAATGTAAGACATATTTACCTTAAGGGTCCTCACATTGATACACTGTGTTGAATATTTGTGCCAGTATGCATTGTACTACTGTTTTTTTTTGTAATCCTATCTTGATTTGTATTGCCACGTGTTTCTTTCTACTTTTGTTATTCTGAGTTTACGACACACATGCCTGCTGCGACCGCAGAGTAGTCTGGGGTGCGAAGGTAAAATTTCGACTGGCGACCGCTGGACCCGTCAGCTGATGGTTAATCGTCTGTACCCTTTCCTTAAGCCTTACGTTGGATTATACGTTCACTCTCGATCTAGTGGCATCCGAGAAAAGGCGTCCCGAAACCATCTGGCTAGTCCGGTGGCAGCAGTTGTGCCTACTTAGTCTCTTTCCGTTTGTGTAACCGCTCTTTACTATTAAAGACTATCATCTGATGTCCATTGACGCTACACCGTGTGGCTGTCTCCCCTCACCCCTTCTAAGCAACGAAGTCAGATCCACGCCTTGATCAAACAACATCTGAGATACGTCCGATCAGAGTCGTATCCTCGGAGGATACAACAGAAACTTCTTTCTGGTGTCAGAAGTGTGGTAGGAGGTCGTAGCTTGAAGCTAGCCGTAAACGAGGGAGGAAGGTACGACGTAGAGACAAGGAAAGATACCAGAACAGAATACTGCTTCTGTGGAGCGACTCCGGACAGGGTTTCGCTTTAAGAGATCGTCCAGAAGAGGCTAAGCGGGATCTTGATTAGCTGCGGAACAGTAAGGACAACCGACATCCGTAGTCACGGGAAAGCTACGCTTATCAGACTGGAGGATCAGAAGGGAAGTGCTGACAACAGGATTCTTGAGAAGCCTTGCCGAAAAGAGCGACGCATGAGCCACGTTTACTATACGGGTGAGTCTTTACTCAACTAACCATGTCTGTTGAATCCACCAGTTGCAATTCCCAAAGTACAGAGGCCCGTAGACCACCCACAATGAATGGGAGTTTTGTAAGTGCGGGAAAGGCACTTAAGTTAGTTCGCTATTTTAAGGGTAATAAACAAGAAGTACTGGCATTCATTGGGAATGCAAACACGGCAGTCGCTTTTGTATTTCCAATTCAGGAGGATGTGTTGTATAAGTTTGCGCTGACGCGGATAAGTTGGGAACCCCTGACCGTAATAAGTCACAGAAACTTAGATAACTGGGCGGAATAGTTTCTGAAGAACTCGGTCATCGAGAAAAGGACGCTAGATTTTTATGCGAGCCCACTTAAGGTGTGAAGCGGACTCCAAATTAATGGGGCATTTGTTGAACAGTTGTGACAATATGCCCTGTACTACTGTTTTATTGTAATCCTATCTTGATTTGTATTGCCATATATTTCTTTCTACTTTTGTAGCTCTAAGTTTACGACACACAGGCCAGGGGCATAGTCCTAAGATTCTGTACACATATGCCTGCTCTGACGTCAGAGTCGCCTGGGGTACGAAGGGTAAGGTTTAGAAACTTAGGGCGACTGGCGACTGCTGGACACGTCAGCTGATGGTGAGTCGTTTGTACCTTTTCTTTAAACAGTAAGTTGGATTATACACTCACTCTTAATCTAGCAGTCTCCGGGACAAGGAGTCCCGAAAACATCTGGCGAGTCCGGCGACAGCAGCGGTGACTACTTAGTCAGTTTTCTTTTATGTAAACACTATTTATTTTGAAGATTATCATCTGGAGTTTGTGGAAGTTACACCGTATAGCTGTCTCCTCTCCCTCGCCCCTTCTAAGCAACAAAGTCGGATCCACGCCCTGATCGAACAACATCTGAAATACGTCCGATCAGATTCATCTCCTCGGAGGATATAAAAATTGAACTAATTCCACATTTTTTTTTTTTTTTTAAAAATTAATAGATGCAACGCCGATCCCGATGGCCGCGTAATCTAAGGTGTGGGTTTACGGCAGCTCGCTTTCTGAAATTGCAGTTGGAATCCTGCCAGAGGCATGGATGTATGTCTCTTGTGACTGTTGTGTGTCGTCGGGTAGAGGTCTCTGCAACGGACCCAGCACTTGTCCGGAGGAGTCCTGCCAATTGTGTTGTGTCTCATTAAGTGTGATCTCGTAAAAATCGAAAAAGAGGAGGCCTAGGCCCAGTAGGAATTTCGAACCATGAAAATTAAATCTGTATCCAAATAAATTAGGCACATATATGACGTTTTCATCCAGTACACGACTACACTCTAAGATACTTGTTTTATTTAGCACTTCCCTTGCAACTGTAATGGCAGCAGGTATAGCTAAGAAAAGCCCAACTAAGGTTTTAATTAGTCTTATTTACAATTTTAATATTATATATTTTCCGCGCAACTATATTAACAATTTATTTAATACACCAACAGATGCACATATATTCATTTAATGATCTAAAATTCACATTAAAACACTTAAAACGCTCCACATGTTTCGATCATACGATCATCCTCAGGTACCATACATTGTTCCTGGCTAAAGTTATAGTTTAAAAACACTCAGTGATTTACAGCGTTACGTTGAGTTGGTGCTGTGGCAGCATGTCTTGTGTCTAAAGATGTAAATCACTGAGCTTTTTTTAAACTATAACTTTAGCAAGGAACAATGCATGCTCCCTAAAGATGATCGTATGATCGAAACATGTGGAGTGTTTTAAGTGTTTTAATGTGAATTTTAGATCATTAAATGAATATATGTGCATTTGTTGACGTATTAATTAAATAAACTGCAGAATGCACGGTGCAACGATGAAGATACATTAACAACTGCTTTCACGATTCAAAGTAATTTACAGCTTAAGCAACAGTACAGATAAAAAATTAAATGAAAATAAAACAAGAAACGGCTTAATAACTACAAAACCCTCAATTTCAGAACGGAATTCAGGTATCGGAAAAGTAAGTCTTCTTAATATTTTCACCCTTTTACAGTTAATAATAAAGTCCCTGTTTGCTATGGCATAAGGTGTGAAACTGAACATTAACTTTCCATAGTTACAGCACGTCTCCCTCGAGGCAGAACAAAAACATATTATAGAATTTTCATTTTCACCCGAAATTATTAGACGCTGGTCTTATCCCTTAACTACTCCGTTTTAACCCCTTATTTTTATTACTTTATGTGAAACTTCTGCCTGCTCAAAAACTTTAATGAATTCATTTTACGAGGGCAATTCAATAAGTAAGTTACAAATCGTGATTGAAATTAATCGAATGGAGATAATGACATACAAACAACATTTATTTTTCAACATAATCTCCATACAAATTTAAACACTTGTCCCACCGTTTCACAAGTCCCTGGAAACCTGTGGCGTAAAATTATTTTGATTGCTGTCG
>Ga0136643_10019586_pt1 | contig 10228 bp, 8 predicted proteins | sample TergutLab28metaG_FD_96883 | JGI IMG/M metagenome (GOLD analysis project Ga0136643, IMG submission 96883) | Labiotermes labralis P1 segment gut microbial communities from Petit-Saut dam, French Guiana - Lab288 P1 (version 3) (version 3) | ecosystem: Host-associated > Arthropoda: Insects >... | reverse complement strand
TCTCTTCCAGTCACCTGGCAGTGTACCATTATTCATTGTTATGTCTAGTAGTCGTGCAAGGTACGGAATCATGGCTTCCCCACCCAGTTTAAGAATTTCTCCATAGACCCGGTCTGGTCCTACTGATTTGTTTTTCCTTATCGCTTTAATCCTTCTCCTAATTGTTTTAATATCAGTGGTGAATGGATCATACGTGTGTTCACCCTGTATATTAAGAATATTGCCCTCGCTGCTGAATACTGTCGAATAATAGGAGTTAAACGTATTGACCTCAGGACATTCCTGCCTCCTTGCAGTATTCTTCCCTTTATCCTATTGTCTTCCCTAGCTACATTGACGTAGTGGGTAGAATCTTAGTAATTAACCAACCCAATGCACAAATTCTTGTATTATAATAAGTTTATTTTATGCCTCTACATGTTTCGAGCACTATGTGCTCATCATCAGGAGGTCGAAATTGTTTTATACAGCATCTGGTATCATCACAGTCTGTAGGTGGCCGTCCGGTGATCAGGTGTGAATGGGACGGCCACCTACAGGTGTGATGATACCAGATGCTGTATAATACAATTTTGACCTCCTGATGTTGAGCACATAGTGCTCTAAACATGTAGAGGTATATAATAAACTTATTATAAAACAAGAATTTGTGCATTGGGTTGGTTAATTACTAAGAGTGTTCTGAGATGCACGGTCAGCAAAACGTAAAGAAGTGGGTAGAATACAGATTGGACACGCGAGGAACCAGCCTTCGATTCGATGCAAGAAGAACGCATTTTTCTCTTTTCTGCTGTACTTAGACTGGACCGGCTTGTCCTCCCAACCCTATCGAATGAGAACTTGGGGCTCTTTACCGAGCGATAAAACGGCTGGAGACTGAAGCTGACTATTCACCTCTGTCTTGTGCCAACGTTTAGAGTGCGTGGAGCTAAAGGTGCAGGCCTGCCTAGTTCTTGACGGGCTGGTTAAAATACCCTAGCCCGATTCCTGTGGCCGCGCGGTTTAACGCGTAGTTCTGCAGTCGCACGCTTGCTGTGACTGCGGGTTCGAATGCCGGCGGGGGCATGGCTGCCTGACTGTTGTGAATATTGTGTGTTTTCAGGTAGAGGCATCTGCGAAGGGCCGATTCCGCATCCACAAGGAGTCCTATCTAGTGTCTGTGTCATCGACTGTAATCAGGCGCAACAGTAACTCTTTACATCTACAATGAGTAGCAGAAGGGGGGCAGATTAAGAAATAAATAAAAAAGAACGAAATACTTTATTTTCTTTAATAGATCTTATGATAGCAGGTAAATTCGTCGTCATCATATCATCATCAGATGCAGCAATAACTTCTTGACCGTTATATTTCCTGTGTTCTTTTCTTCCCCCTTATGCCCACTGTTGGCCGACGTTCAGTAGCGTAGAAGATTTCCTTTGCTTCATATCTCTCCCAGTACTTTCTCACTCTCAAAGTCTCTATTCCAGCCTCTACAGTGTTAGGCTGACCACCTGAGCGGATGGTGTGTAATCCAGTGAACAGGCATTGCCTGCTCTTCTGTGTTCTGTAACAAGAACCTGCACAATTGCTTCTCCCAGCTGTGGTCGTCACGGAATGAACATTTGAAATCTGGACTGAATACATTCCGCTGTTGAATATACTGTCTCACTTTTGTTGTCTAATTGCCCTGTTGTCCTTCTGTATGTTTGCGGTACACGACTGGACTAGGCTTGGCAAAACGCTAGTTTAATTTTTAGAATCTGAAGCCTTTAATAACAAATAACTAGCACACTAACAGACTAACAGTCATCTTACAAAGTAGCGAGCTCTCGCTGCCTAATTAACAAGGTATTAATCTAACCAGCCTACTAATAGACGCCACATTACAGAGCGCCCTTTGACCAGTCAAAAATTTTTCGTTTCATTACGATTATCCGGCTGCTAATGGAGCCAGAACCTTTATTTCCGAGGTGAAATAAGCATGCCGCTAAAGTTAGAGCTGTGCTTGTTCGTGTCATGAAGAAATACAAGGAAACCAGAGGCACAGCTCTACTCGTTTTTAATCTCGGCAATAGATATAGATAAACGCCGGGAAAGGATTTGGTACGTGTTAAATAGTTTGGTTTTTTTTATGAGCGAATTTCGTGGCCAGGCATAAGCTTGTGGCATAATGACTCGGTATTAGCAATAAAAGCCTCACACAAATCTGGCCGGTGTCGGATAGCATCCTTATAACATAACGTGGTCCAAATTCTGAAGACAGGCGGCAGTCAGTGTGGCCTCCTGAAGGGGTTCCAGGTCTGTTTCACTGTGTCAATAAAGCTCCTGTGTGAGCGGTGACAGTACCCTGGATTTGTAGAAGGTGGAGCGGCACAGTGTTAACGGCAGTTATCGCCCGTCTATTGAATATTTGTCTTCGATCCCACCTCACTGTGGTAGTTAGACACTCCAAAGAAAACACTGGGGGCGGCCATGGGAGGAGGGAGAAAGGTATGTTCTCACTGACTGGGATCCGGAACCGTGCATATCGACTGTTTCTGACGTACCGACAAGTAATCATAAAAATAACTCCACAACGGCTGTTTCTGTTTTATGATTCTAAACTGTAAGACCCGATAGTTTTCCGTACCACACTGTGGCAAAGAAAGCGGAAGAGCTGAGAATCACAGTATGAAGAACTGATTTGGAAAAATGGTCGCAGGTGTGAGGATAGAAGTCACGACGTAGTCCGAGTTAAACGGAAAGCTTCCATATATTAAATATCTGAGATTTTATCTATGACATCAAGGTGTTAAGAAGTGTGTTTGTTGTACTGATATATAACTTTTTTTTCTTTGGCTCAACAGCTCAAATCGGGCCTAGGTTACCTCGTTGTTGAACCTTTAGATCATATGCGTGCGCGCACACACACACACAAACACATATACACACATACACTCACGCGCACATACACACACATACACATATATATACACACGCATAAACACACTCACACACACATACATAAACACGTACACATAACACACATACACTCACACACACACACACATACACACACGCACATGCACATACACTCACACACACATGCACACACGCACATACACACACATAATACACAAACACGTACACATACACATATAAAACACATACACTCAAACACACACATACACACGCACATGCACGTACACACTCACACACACATACACACACACACGCCCTTACACACATACATACACAAACACGTACACATACACTCACACACACATACACACACGTACATGCACATACACACGCACACATACACACTCACACACATACACACACGCACATACACATGCACGCACGCACACATACACGCACATACCCACACATACACACACGCACATACACACAATACACATATACACACACACGTACACACAGATACACATATACACATACACGTACACACAGATACACATATACACACACACACGCACATACACACACGCGCAGCGCGCGCTCGGAAGGTCTCCTCGGAACGAACGATCAGCTTGTCGCAGAGGCCGCTCTCTGCATGACACAACCAACACGAGAGACGTATACATCCATGCTCTCAGCGGGATTGAACCCTCGATCCCAGGAATTATACGGCCGCAGACGTATGCCGTTGACCTTTACGTAAGATAAGACATGTAAATCTTTTGTAGCTAAGGCCTACTTGACCATTTAACAAGACCCGTTATGAATTTTTACGTCAGTGTGAATGGAGACGGGAGATTCGCCAGGTTTCAAGGTTACACATTTTTTTGACAGCGTCCGGTCGTTGTGACCCTGCACTTAATGAAGTTGTTACCACCGTAAGTTAACATATTTTAAGGATTTTATGATCAGTACGCCTAATAAATCTACAGTGAAATTACAAAAAGTAAAGTGATCCCTTTACAGGCCAGGTGTGGCCCAGAGGGTGGGTTGAGGTATAGTTCTACTCTTCCATGACCGCGGCACTAGAAGGGGGTGAGTGGTCAGCAGGACGCCCCGGCCGCACTTTACCCCCAGGAAAGACCCGGTACCCATTTTACAGGAGACTGGGTGGCCCCTAGGGCCGGTCTGGACGAGCGGAATATCTCGTCCGCACCGAGATTCGATCCCGGACCGTCCAGCCCGTAGTCAGTCGCTATACCGACCAAGAATACAGTGAAATTACCTTTTATAAAAATCTTCCAACATTTTTAGTAGGTCTTCACATTGTGCTTAAAGCGGTCAGCGACTTGAAAGGATTGTAATCAGTAAAACATAGTTTTTATTTATATTGAGTTTTCGTAACCACAGTCATTACTGCTAGCAGTATTATTGCTTATGTAATAAATTCTTATATAGACTTATCAAATGGCTTTTGGAATTAAAATTTTTCGTATTTGTAAATATTCCAGATTTACCGCGAATTGTGATATTTTACGGGTGGTGGTCGGCAGAATTGTTGACAGTTTCATGGCGATAGAAAGGCGAAGAAAAGTAGTATAATGAGCAGTACTCGTGCTTAGATTTTCAGTTCTTGCTTGAAATGTGACGGGATGACAAATCCTGATAACTCTCTTCATTTTTACAATTTTCCAGGCACATATGTGCGAGGGCAAACCAAGAGATTCCCACTCCCGATGTCGGCTATTCTCTTGGAGAGATATCGTAATTGTCCCATTCGACCCTTCGCGAATTATGTTTAGTACATTGAGCAAGTCACTGTCACTTCTTCCCGAAATTTCACTTGCACATTTACACTCGTCTTCATTCCTCATTCCACGTTATATAACTAATTCCAACGAAAGCCCTCTGTTGAGTGTTTCACAGTCGGTCCAAGCTGACGGCGCTGTATTAATGTGAAACATAGTCCCACCACTATTACGTCGACCTTATCCCTTAATTCATCAATTACATTTATGCTATCACTTGTTACTGCGCCTTATGTAACATACGAAATTTATGAAGGATATATAATAAATATACGTGACAAAAATGTGGGTGTCCGTCTAGAGCTGGGGTAACAGGCTTCTGTGCAGAAGGTCACCAATTCCATAACGACAACATCTCATGTTACTTCCTCTCACATCTGAAAATGTCAGAACGTTTTATAATGTCGCGTATCTCCGTGTATTAGCAGTTAAACCAACAAATACACCTGAGCCCCACTGGCTTATGATAATGGTCTTTTCAGGTCCGAAACTTGTCGCAGATCTGATGTAATACACAATAAAAGGGGCTGTCCGAAAACGCAGTAGGCCTATACGAGTATTTGTTGTGATTCAGCTATAAGGTTCACTTATAGACACACAGCAATGTGCAAAACTGTAAAACAAACACATATAATTCTGTTAGTACCGATAGTTATATTTTTTATATCTATTTGGCTCTCGACTCCTACATTTACAACAGTGTGGTATATTTCTGTTATGTGCAACATGCGTCTTTGTAACTTATTTTCGTAGTTGGTAATCCTAGGTAATGGCTTGCGAAACGTGACGGGCCGGAAGGTTCCGGGTTCGAACCACAGCGGGGGGCGAGATTTTCCGCACCCGTCCAGACCGACCGTGGGTCCCACCCAGCCTCCTGTAAAATGGATACCGGGTCTTTCCCTGGGGTAAAGTGGCCGGGGCGTGGCGTTGACCACCCACCTCATCTAGCGCCGAGGTTAAAGGAAGAATAGATTTATTCGTCCACTCCCCCCGTCTGCCTTCATGGCCTCTGACATCGCGAACTTTACCATTTACTTTTGGTAATGGCCCATGAGGGGCCGAAATATGTAGCATGAGTAGTATAAACAGGTAGGGGTTATTCTCCATTAAACTGCAGATGTTGCTTTGATTACTAAGATCGTCAAAACATTGTTTATGTTGGCTAGACAAGGTCTAAATAGTGGTTTGTTTTCTGTTTGATGTTGTAGGACCTTCAGTGGTCATAATTGTTATTTCTCCTGTCATTCTATCCAGGAGACAAAAGTCAGACTAAAAGTGCAGGCAGACGCACGTAGGAAGGACAACAAACTTGTATGTGTGGCTCGAGAAATCTCTTTCCTCTTTTCGAAATCCAGTTTAATCCTAGTTGACGGACTGGCCGATGCAGAGATTTTAATACCGATTTATGGCGCCAGATGGAAGCACAAACATTTTGCGCCTCTTCGTGTAGTATTTGCAATTCCCTCCGCCCCTCAGCCTCTTCTCTTTGCGTTGTCAGGGCTCGTCTTTTGTTTGGACTGTGAAGACGTCTGGGTAATTGTGACAACAAACACCGCTCAGCGTCTACGTAGTTCACTGGGACACACACACACACACACACACACACACACACACCTCCGCCTTGTGTATCTCACGTCCTCGCAGTATCTCACTGTGCTGGACTTGGGTTCGTCTCTTGTCGATTGTATATGTACCAGTGCTGTGACAGGAAAAATGGTATAATACTGCTTCGCGCCTCGTGTAATGGGTTGAAGAGTATATAGGCCGATGAATATATGTATTTGTACGTTTATATGTGTATGCATACTTGTTTACTTATGTGCACCTAATACGTCTGTGTTCATTTTTATACGTTTATATATTTGTGCAGATATGTGTGTGTCTATTTTGTGTATTCTGGCGTATGTGCATGTGTTACGTGTGTGTACGTTTGTGTATTTTTGTGTCGTGTGTGTGTGTGTGTATGTATGTATGTATGTTTTTATGTCTGTACTTTCGTTGGTTTGTTTTTTGTTTGTACTGAGCGTTTGAAGGGTATGTGGAGTATCATAGCTAAGTATAATTTTGCATATCACAAGAACGTTTTTGCTGTGACTTTATTAGTAATTTTAAAAACAAATTTTTGGCTATATTTGTAGTTTCGGAAGTACAATAGTAAATTAAAATTACAAAGTTTAAAATACGTTGGCTCATGCGTAAAGTTACCACACTCTTATCCTTTCATTGCGTCACTCATTCTCTGACACACACACGCACGCACACACACACACACAACAATGTGCTGTTTGCTCGCTGTAAATTTTGTATGAACAATCCCCCCTTTGGCATCGTAACTAAAGTGATCGCTGGTTTCTACTCTTGCTAGCTTTCTTTTTGAGTTGAAGCGATCAAGGAAAAACAATGATTACACTTCAACATAGCACTTATCAGTTCTCTGCTCCGATACGTAAAACCGCCCTCAATGAAGTGTCGCTAATAACTAATCAGGTTCGTGAACAAAAGGGACTGTAATTTTTATTAACGCAGGTATGCGACGCTGCCCTCCCGTTCTCTACTCTATATATTCCGAAACCCACCGCTATGGTGCGGTGAGATAAGTGCCGTCGGCAGGTTGATGACAGCCGCAGGCCTTCATTAACGTTTTTAGTAACGCAGCATTATGGCAACTCCGCTTATGAGTAAAGGAAACTGGACGACAGAGCACAATATTAAATTTTAAGTTTTCGATGTGCGTATTAAGGCTCCGAAACGTCGGACCTTGTTGTTTTGTCAGAAAGTGGATTTTCAAATTATGACTCTGCGAACATACTGGCAAGAGCGAGCAGGCCTAGAATATTTCAGCGCTCACACAGGGTTCATGCAGGGTCATTTAATGAAAATTCGATACGTATTACGATCTCTCACTTGCAATTCGAGTTTCTGACTTTATAAATATGAATGTTACAGTCTTCTGAGATGTATTGCGGTGTGTTTTTGTTATAAAGTTACCGACTTTTCGTATAAACCTGGTGCCACTATCTTCACAGTTTTCTACCTTGTAGTTTGCCCTCTGAAGGTAACTGTTTGCGACGAGTGAAGTCTTTCAAAGGCTTTGTTACGTTAGTCTGAATCGAAACCCAAGCCACCTTGCCAGGGTGTTGTGATTTCAGAGTAGTCAATAGAGCATAGAGCAGGAGCAAAGGTATTTCGTACGTACTTTACATACAGGATGCACTATTTACTTTCAGTTTATTTCAGTAATTAACTTCTGCATGTTTCCAGCAGGCTTACTTCTCATAATCGGGAGGAACTACAGTGATTGGTATGCGTCAGGCGTTTATGTTGACTGGCTATTGGCAGGATCGTGATGAACTGACAGCAGCCAGTCAACATAAATGCATGACATATACCAATTGCTCTATATACACAGTAGTACCTCCTGATGGTGATGAGCAGTAAGCCTGTTCGAAACATGTAGAGATTAATTACTGAAATAAATTGAAAGTAAATACTGCATCCTGTTGGTTCCTATTGTACGGATATATCACACTGCACGGCCAACAAAACATTACATTTACTGCCCTTCTTCAAACCCAAGTGCTTTTCTGAGGAATTTATCCAGTATAGTTCCCTCGTGTTTCAGATCTCTTATCGGTGTGGGCTGATACTTTGCAGCCATGCATTGAATGGCATTTGTGTGATTTTTCACCTCTGACGTTTTAAGTAGTGACGATAGTTACTGATTTGAATTAGTAAATTCAATATTTCTACTTGTGTTTGAAAACAATTAACGAAAAAAAAAAGGCTACCCTCTAACATAACTATATTTATTCTGCAATAGCATGTTGTTGCCACTGAGGTACATGAAACCTGAATATATCAACTTAGAACAATTTTATTATTCTAACCTAATGCTTTGGCTTTTTAAGTTTTAAAGAGTATAAAGGTAAAGGTAAAGGTAAAGTTATCCCGTTACAGGCTCGGTGTGGCCCAGAGGGTGGGTAGAGGTATAGCTCTACTGTTCCATGACCGCGGCACTGTAAGGGGGCGAGTGGTCAGCAGCACGCCCCGGCCGCACTTTACCCCCGGGAAAGACCCGGTACCCATTTTATAGGAGGCTGGGTGGGCCCCAGGGCCGGTCTGGACGGGCGGAATAACTCGTCCCCACCGGGGTTCGATACCGGACCGTCCAGCCCGTAGCTCAGTCGCTATACCGACTGAGCTACCCGGCCCACAAGTTTTAAAGGGTATCTTATAATATTCGGAAGAGAACACGTATTGGTACCCAAAAAAACACAGCACGAAAATTTAAGCCGCCCTAAAGGAAAGTCTTAAGTACCAATAAGAAATATAAATCTTAAAGGAAGAATATAAATGTGACATTCATAGTTTTACTTCATAGTGATTTTTATACAACGTCTGACGATGGCCTCTTCAGGCCGAAATCTGTAGCTCACTTGTAACTATCTTTTGTTGCACAATAAATGTAGTTATCCTTGATAGTGTTGTTAATGGATGAATCGAGTTAATTAAACGCTGGAACTGCAAGGATTACCGGTAAGACCTGCTGAATTCTGCAGTGTGGTTCTGAAGAAGAAATGTTATAAGGGCCCTGACGCATAGCCTGTCCCTTCTCAGATTCGAACCCACGGTCCCAGCTTTTCATCATATGCTTTTTTTTTTTTTGCCAGTACGTACCGATGTTATGCGATAGGCAGAGATGTTGCTCTGTAAGAATATTTCTCCTAACATTCCGTGTTCCAAGGTACTAATTGCGTGGCTGAGCCACACCCTACGGTGGTCGTATGAAATAATACTGAGCAAGGGGTGGTTCCCAGGACTCTTGGGACCGTCATATGACGTCAGCAGCTACAGCACTTACCAGGCTACCTCCCCTCCAACAACCCTTAGTGAATGTCGTGCTGATGTGTCACTTGAAACATGAACAGTCGCAAACCTGAAGTTTTGCAAACCAATGTCATGCGGCGGTTCGTTTTACTCAGACAAAATACGAAACAACTCGTATATTTTCAATGGCAGTTTTACATAGTTTGACCACAAGGCGGGCATAAACAACTTACTTGGGTATAAACAACTTACTTGGCACCGAAAGGAATTTCACAGTGTGGAGTGAGAAATTTGCCTTTTAAACGGTAAAATTAAACTATATTATATATGTGTGTGTGTGTATATATATATATAATTTCTGCATTACAGAGAACACAGAGTGATTTCATTAGAAAGATCAATCGATGAGTGTTGTATAGGATAAATCGATTATTTTTGTGAGAATGACACGGAACACGTAAACACACTGTGTGTCAATACAGGTAATTCTTCTAGGTTAGAAAGTTTTTAGTCAAAGTAACTTCTGTAGTAAAAGCAGCAAAATCAAATAATCTAGGACACAATCTTACATTTAATTAAACGATACGAGATGCTGTATAATACAATTTTGACCTCCTGATGATGAGCACATAGTGCTCGAAACATGTAGAGGAATATAATAAACTTATTATAAAACAAGAATTTGTGCATTAAGTTGGTCAGTTACTAAG
>Ga0136643_10019579_pt1 | contig 10228 bp, 7 predicted proteins | sample TergutLab28metaG_FD_96883 | JGI IMG/M metagenome (GOLD analysis project Ga0136643, IMG submission 96883) | Labiotermes labralis P1 segment gut microbial communities from Petit-Saut dam, French Guiana - Lab288 P1 (version 3) (version 3) | ecosystem: Host-associated > Arthropoda: Insects >... | reverse complement strand
TCGCCCACCGGTTGTCCACGATCATGGACGCCGACCGGGTACTGGTGATGGCCGGCGGCCGGATCGTGCAGCAGGGTCCGCCCGCCGAACTGCTCGCCGAGCAGGGCGGGTTGTTCCACGAGCTGGTCCGCCGGCAGATCCGCTGACCGGCCCGCCGGCCTCGCTGCCCGCCCCGCCCTAGCCGGCCAGGAGGGCGGCGAGGCGGGCGGGGTCGACGTTGCCGCCGCTGACGATCACGCCGACCCGCTGCCCGCGCAGTTCCTCGCGCATCCGGCGGACCGCGGCCAGGCCGAGGCATCCGGTGGGTTCCACGACGAGCTTGAGGTAGGTCGCGAACACCGCCATCGCGTCGACGAGTTCGGCGTCGGTCGCGGTCACCACGTCCGGCCGCGCGCGCCGCAGCACCGCGAACGTCAGCTCGCCCAGGTGCTGGGTCTGGGCGCCGTCGGCGATGGTGCGCGGGGTGTCGATGTGGACGATCCGGCCCTCGCGCAGCGACCTGCGCGCGTCGTCGCCGGCCTCCGGCTCCACGCCGACCAGCCGGCAGCCGGGCGCGAGCGCGGCGGCGGTGAGCGCGGTGCCCGACAGCAGCCCGCCGCCGCCCAGCGGGACGAACAGGGCGTCGAGCGGGCCCTCGTCCTCGAACAGCTCCTTGGCGGCGGTGCCCTGGCCGGCGATCACGTCGGCGTGGTCGTAGGGCGGGATCAGGGTGAGCCCGCGCTCGGCGGCCAGGGCGCGGCCGATCGCCTCGCGGTCCTCGGTGTAGCGGTCGTAGGTGACGACGTCCCCGCCGTAGCCCTTGGTGGCCGCGACCTTGGCGGCGGGCGCGTCGAGGGGCATGACGATGGTGGCGGGGATGTCCAGCAGCCGCGCGGCGAGTGCCACGGCCTGGGCGTGGTTGCCCGAGGAGTAGGCGACGACGCCGGCCCGGCGCTGCTCGGCGGAGAAGCGGGCGAGGGCGTTGTAGGCGCCGCGGAACTTGAAGGCGCCCATCCGCTGGAGGTTCTCGCACTTGAACAGCACCCGGGCGCCGGTCTGCTCGTCGACGAGCCGGGACCGCAGCACCGGCGTGCGGTGGGCACGGCCCTCGATGCGGGCGGCCGCGGCCCGCACGTCGTCGTAGGTGGGAAGCTCGGGCATCGGCTGCTCTCCCGGTTCGCTGGGTGCCGGGCCGCGGTCGGGGCGGCTGCTCTCCCAGTCTCGCAGTCCCCCGCGGCCCCTCGGGCGGCACCCGGCCACCGGGCCCCCGGTCCGGTGCCGCCCGTCACCCCCGGACGGCACCGGGCCTTGCTGCGTGGGTCATCTGCGGCCCGGCGCCGGGGCCGGGCGGGACGGTCGCGGGTCGGTGCTGCAGCCGCCCTTGCGGCAGTTCTCGTTGGGACAGGACATGGGTCAACCTCCTTCGCCTACTCAATAGGCGCACGGGGACGTGACTCAGTTCCCTCCGGTTCCTGAGAACGCCATGATTTTCCCGGCGGAACCCACCGCTCGTCAGCGGCCGTCATCGGCCGTGAGCGGCCGTCAGCAGCCCTCGGCGGGTGCCCGGCGGGTGCTCAGCGGCCCCCGGCGAGCTTCAGGTCCTGACTGAGCGCGGTGTAGGCCGACTTGGGCTGGTAGTTCTCGTCGTAGATGTTCGCCTGGCCCTCGCCGGTGAACACCCCCGGCACCCACGAGTACTTGTCGGTGAAGCCCCACACCGTGAAGTCGGTGCAGTGCTTGGTGAGCAGGCAGCCCTCCATCAGCGTCTGGTACGCCTCGTTCTGCGCCTCGACGTCGGTGGCACTGGCCGGCAGCGTGATCCGCACGTCGGCCTCGGTAATGGCGGTCTGCACGCCGAGCTTGTCGAAGCGGGCCATGTTGTCGGCGATGTCGTGCGGCGCCGGGTACTTGACGTCCAGGTGGCCCTGGATGCCGACGCCCTGGACGGGCACGCCCTGCTTGCGCAGCTGCGCGACCAGGTCGTAGAGGGCGGTGCTCTTCGCGTTGACGCCCTCGATGTTGTAGTCGTTGATGTACAGCGCGGCCTTGGGGTCGGCCTCGTGGGCCCAGCGGAACGCGTCGGCGATGTAGCCGGGGCCGAGCTTCTGCAGCCACAGGTCGTCGCGCAGGGTGCCGTCGTCGTTGAACGCCTCGTTGACCACGTCCCACTGCCAGATCTTGCCCTTGAAGTGCGAGACCTCGGCGGTGATGTGCTGGTGCAGGATGTCCCGCAGCTCGGTCGCGCTGAAGTCGCCGCCGGTCAGCCACGACGGCAGCTGGTTGTGCCACAGCAGGTTGTGGCCGCGCACCAGCTGGCCGTGCGCCTGGGCGAAGGCGACCAGCCGGTCTCCCTGGGTGAAGTTGTAGGTCCCGCGCGCCGGTTCGATCGTGTCCCACTTCATGACGTTCTCCGGCGTCACCGAGCTGAACTCGGTGGCGACCTTCTGCGTGTACGGGGCCTCGTTCGCGAGCGCGTCGGAGTCCACCGCGGTGCCGATGCGGATCCCGGCCTTCTGCGCGAGCTGGCGCAGGGTCTGACTCCCCGTCGACGCCTTGCCCGCGGAGGAGGCGGCGCCCGGCTCGGCGTCGGCGTGGGCGGGCGTCCCGGCGCTGGCGTCGGCCGACACGAAGACGACGGAGGCGGCGGCCAGGAGGAGCCCGGCGGCCGCCGCGCCCACACCGGCGGTGCGCGTCACCTTGTACATGGTTGGTCCTTTCAGGCACGCGGGAGTGGTCCCGAGCATGCACAGCCGAAAGTTTCGAAGTTGGTCCCGCAACTTGCGGACGCAACTTAGGGCCTGGACCGGACGGGGTCAACACTTCGCGCACGGATGGGCATGATGGGTCCATGGCCTTCGATGTCGTCCGCGTCCGCCGCGACTTCCCCGCCCTGGCCCTGAACGTGGCCCACTTCGACGGTCCGGGCGGCTCCCTGGTCCCCCGTCAGGTGGCCGACGCGGTGGCCGCCACCCTGACCGGCGGGCTCGCCAACCGGGGCAGCGTCACCGCCGGCGAGCGCCGCGCCGACGCGGTGGTGACGGGCGCCCGCGCCGCCGTCGCCGACCTGCTGGACTGCCCGCCCGGCTGCGTGGTGTTCGCCCGCTCGATGACGCAGGCCACCTACGACATGGCCCGCGCGCTCGCCCGGCAGTGGCGCGCGGGCGACGAGGTGGTGGTCACCCGGCTCGACCACGACGCCAACATCCGCCCGTGGGTCTCCGCCGCCGCGAGCGCGGGCGCGACCGTCCGCTGGGCCGAGTTCGACCCCGCCACCGGCGCGCTCCCGGTGGACGCCGTGGCGGCGGTGCTGTCACCGCGCACGCGTCTGGTGGCGGTGACCGCCGCCTCCAACCTGCTGGGCACCCGGCCGGACGTCGCGGCGATCGCGGAGGCGGCGCACGCGGTGGGCGCGGCGGTCTACGTCGACGGGGTGCACCTGACGCCGCACGCCGCCGTCTCGCTGCCCGCCCTCGGCGCGGACTACTACGCCTGCTCGCCGTACAAGTTCTTCGGCCCGCACCACGGCCTGCTGGCCGCCGCCCGCCCCGACCTGCTGGAGCAGGTGCGCCCGGACAAGCTGCGGCCGTCCACCGACGCGATCCCCGAGCGGTTCGAACTCGGCACGCTGCCCTACGAGTTGCTGGCCGGAACGACCGCCGCGGTGGACTTCGTGGCGGACCTCGGCGGCACGGAGGGGCCGTCCCGGCGGGCCCGGATCAGCGCCTCGATGCGGCAGGTCGAGGCGCACGAGGAGGAGCTGTTCGCGCGGCTGCTCGACGGGCTGGCGGCGATCGGCGGGGTGACCGTCCGTCCGGCCCCGGCGCCGCGCACCCCGACGGCGCTGTTCTCGGTGGCCGGCCGCTCCCCGCAGGCGGTCCACGAGCACCTGGGGGCGCTCGGGGTCAACGCCCCGGCCGGCAGCTTCTACGCGATCGAGGCGGCCGAGCGCCTGGGCCTGGGCGCGGCCGGCGCGGTGCGGGCCGGGATCGCGCCCTACAACGACGCCGCCGACGTGGACCGGCTGCTGGCCGGCGTCAGGGAGCTGGCCCGGTAGGCGGGCGGGCGCCGGGCGGGGCGCCGTCGGGCGGTCGGGCCGGACGGGGGCCGGCGCTTACGCCGCGGGCCGCGGGCGGGTCTGCTGGAGCCAGTCGCCGAGCCGGTCGGCCAGGTGCGCGTGCGCCCGCCGCAGCCGGGTCTCCACTATCCCGGCGGGCACCTCGGTGATGCGGGCGATCTCCGCCTTGGACAGCCCCTCGGCGTCCGCCAGGTAGAGGGTGATCCGCACGATCGGGGCGAGCGCGTCCATCGCGCCGCCCACCACCTCGTCCGCCGAGTGCGGGCGCGCGGCGGACGGCCGGCGCCGGGCGTGCCCGCGCAGGTCCTGCTCGAACCAGGCGCCGACCAGGTGCCCGTAGAGCCAGGCGCGCACGCTGCCCGAGGGGCGCGCCCAGTGGAAGTCGAGGTAGGCGCGGTCGAAGGTGCGCTGCACGAGGGCCTCGGCGGCGGCCCGGTCCGGGGCCAGCTGACGGGCGCCGGCGTAGACGCGGTCGAGGTGCACGAGCACCTCCTGCTCGAAGCGCTCCTCCCCGGAGCCGGCGACCCCGGGGAACGGCCGGACCATGGTGCTCATCGCGATCTCCCCACCCATCGACCCGATTCGATCGATGATCGATCGTCATTGTCCCGCGCCCGCCGATGTGATGTCCAACACCCAGAACCCATCGATGCCATAGGCACTGCCTATCGCGCACGCGACGGGCCGGCGGTCGCCCGGAGGCGGCCGCCGGCCCGCTCGTGCGAGGCGCGCGCGGACGGTCAGGCGAGGCTGATGTCGTCCGCGTAGTAGGTGCCCTGGCCGTACCAGCCATGGACCCAGATGGTCACGGAGGTGGTGCCGGACCCGGTGGTGAAGCTGGTCTTCAACGGGGAGTACGCGCCCGAGGTGCCGGGCGTCCAGGTGCTGGTGTCGCTGGTGCCGCTGCCGGTGACGCCGATGTAGACGTAAGCGCCGTCGACGTAGCCGGACAGGGTGTAGGTGTGCCCGGGCTGCACGGTGACGGTCTGCGAGCACTGGGCGTCGTCACTGTTCGAGGCGGCGCCGGCCAGCGCGTGGCTGCCGCCGTGCACCGGCGAGGAGACGACGGAGCCGGTGCTGCCGGTGCAGGTCCACGGGGACAGGCTGCCGGTCTCGAAGTCGCCGTTGACCACGGCTCCCCCGCCGCCGGACCCGCCGGTGGTGCTGCCTCCGGTCGTGGTCCCGCCGGTCGTCGTGCCGCCCGTGGTCGTCCCGCCGGTCGTCGTGCCTCCGGTCGTGGTCCCGCCTGTGGTCGTGCCTCCGGTCGTGGTGCCGCCCGTGGTCGTCCCGCCGGTGGTGCCGCCACCGCCGGAGCAGCTGCCCGCGGTGCCGTTGACGTCGTTCACCACGGCGTTGAAGAGCGTGGCCTGCGGATCGAGGTCGTACAGCGAGAACATCATCGCCCCGCCGAGGGCGTTGCAGTGGATGTAGTCGGCCCGGGCCTGGATGGACTGGGCGGACTCGCCGCCGTAGAAGTTGGTGCCGTCGTAGAACCACGCGGACTGGGTCGTGGGGTCCCAGAAGGTGTCCGCGGGGTTGTCGACGACGCCGGTCAGCTCCTTGTACATCGCCACGCCCGGAACGTTGCCGCTCAGCGTGTGCCCCGCCGACGGCCCGGTGGCCGACTGGTAGAGCCCGTGGTTGCTCCCGGCGGGCACCCCGGTCCAGCCCCGGTAGTAGAACGGGATGCCGAGGTTGACCTTGCTCGCCGGGAAGCCGCCCGGGATGCCGTACGCCGAGTCGCCCTGGGTGTACGCCTTGATCACCGAGTCGATGACGTACTTCTCGCTGCCCGGCGGGATCGTGCCGGACGGATCGCCGGCGGACGGGTACAGCGGGTCCTGGAAGTTGGTCGGCCCGGTGGTGTCCCACGCGCCGTGCATGTCGTAGGTCATGACGTCGCCGAAGTCGAGGTACTGGCCGATCTTGTCGGTCTGCACCTTGGCGATCTTGTCCTGGCCGCCCGGCAGTGCCGCGGTCAGGGCGTAGTGCTTGCCGTCGGCGGTGCCCTGGGTGTTCAGCTCGCTGCGGAACTCGGCCAGCAGGGAAGTGAAGTTGGCGGTGTCCGCGGCGCTGTAGTGGTTGCCGAGGTGCCCGGCGGACGAGCCCGGGTACTCCCAGTCGATGTCGAAGCCGTCGAAGATGCCCTTCGCGGTTCCGGCACCGCCGTAGCCGCCGGAGGCCGGGATGTTGCCCTTGATGAACATGTCGATGCACGACGAGACGAACTTCTGCCGCGAGGCGGCGGTGGCCGCCACGTCGGAGAAGTACTTGGAGTAGGTCCAACCGCCCAGCGAGAGCAGGATCTTCAGGTTCGGGTGCTTGGCCTTCAGCTCCTGCAACTGGTGGAAGTTGCCCGCGATCGGCTGGTTCCAGGTGTCGCTGGTGCCGTCGACGCTGATGCTGCCGTCGAACGTCTTCTGGTAGTCCGCGAACTGGTCCTCGGCGCCGTCACCGGCGTTGGGGTCGTTCTCCCCGCCCGGGTCCGGGTCGGTCGCCTTCGTGGCCTCGAAGCAGGTCAGGTTGGCCGGGTCGATGTTCTCGAAGTCGTAGAGCAGGTAGTCGAGTTTGCCCGCGAGACCTTCGGTGTCCAGGGCCTTGGGGTAGAAGGCGTTCTGGTAGATGCTCCACTGGTCGTAGTAGGCGACCTTGACGCCGCCGCTGGTGGCCGCGGGCTGCGCCGCCGCGGCCTTGGCGGCGGCGGGCGAGGCGTGCGCGCTCGCGCCGTTGCCGAACACCGCCAGGGCTCCGACGAGCAGGCCGATGACGGCGACGAGACTGGTCAGCGAGGGTCTGATCGAGGGGACTGCTAAACGCATGGCATCCTCCTGGGCGGGGCGGGACGTCGATCGGCGTCCCGTCCGGTTGGGGGGCAGCAGGTGCAGGTGCGGGGGTTCCCGTGCCGGACGGCGGCACGGGGGTGCCGTGCCGGGTGACGGTGCGGTGGTTCCCGTGCCGGGTGCGGGTCCGGGACCGGACACGCGGGCTCCGGACGTGGGGGGTGGGCATGCCCGCGGGCATGCCGGGCCGGGCGCGCGGGCCGACGGCGGGTCGGGCGGGGCGACCGGTGACGGTGTGGCATAGACACGACATCTGGTGCACGTCCAGATGTACTGGCGCGTTCTGACCCGGTCAAGGCTTTGGACTAGACCAAGCCGAGAACGGACTGGACCACGTGCCGGGCGCGCGGGCGCACGCCACCGCGGCCCCCGAGGCCGGGGCCGTGCGGTGACGTGCGGCTCTGCCCGGCCGGCCTACTCCCGGCCGCCGGCGGCGGTCCCCGGCCGGTAGTCGAACCAGTCGAAGGCCGCGCTGCCCTCGGTGACGTACATGCCGATCACCCGGCCGGTGAAGCCGGTGGCGACCTGGGTGGACAGATAGCGGCCGTCGAGCCGGGCGATCTCCACCGGCCCGGTCTCCGCGGCACCCTCCCCGTGCGCGCCGCCGCCCTCGCTGTCCGCACCGCCGCTGTCCGCCGGGCCGCTGTCCGCAGTGCTGCCGTCCGCCGCGCCGCCGACCGCGGTGTCCCCGACCGAGAACACGATGACGTCGGGGCCGTTGGCGCCGACACCGGCCGGGCCGTCCGCGGGGTGCCCGGCGTCGGTCACCGACGGCGGCAGCAGCCCGGACGTGCGCACGTCCACGGTCAGGGTCAGCGGTCCCGGCGGGACCGGGTGCCGCGCCACCCGCTGGCACAGCGGCCCGATGCGGGCGAACACCTCGACCGCGCCCGCACCCACCTCCAGGTCGTAGTGGTGCGCCTCGTCCATCCGGACCGACAGCCCGGCGCGCGCGGCGCCGGGGTCGACGCGCACCGACACCGAGCACTCCGGGTGCTGCTGCCGCCGCCCGAAGAAGGTGTGGCCGGGCCGGTCCAGGGACGGGCCCGTGGCGTGCAGGGTCAGCCAGCCCGGCCGCTCGGCGAGCGACCAGGAGCCGTCGGGGCGGGTACGCGGCGAGATCCACACCGGCGACGGCCGGGCCGCGTCGAAGTCGTCGCGGACCGGCTCGGGCGGGAACGGCCGCCAGACTGCGGGGGCCGGGTGCGACGCGCGCACCGGTCCGGCCTGCGGCCAGCCGTCCACCCAGGTGACCGGCGTCAGGAACGTCTCCCGGCCCAGGACGTGGAACTCCGGGAAGTGGCCGCGCGGGCGGGTGCCGAGCAGCACCATCCACCAGCTGCCGTCCGGGGCCTGGACCAGGTCGCCGTGGCCGGTGCACTGGATGGGCAGGTCGGTGCTGCGATGGGTCAGGAACGGGTTGCCGGGCGCGGAGGTGAACGGGCCGCGCGGGGAGCGGCCGCGCGCGATGGAGACACCGTGTCCCTCGGCGGTGCCGCCCTCGGCGATCATCAGGTACCACCAGTCGCCGATCCGGTACAGGTGCGGCGCCTCGGGGTACTGCAGGCCGGTGCCCGACCACACCGGCGTCGGGCCTTCCAGCACCCGGCCGGCCAGCGGGTCGATCCGCGCCACCTGGACCCCGGAGACCGTGCACCAGCACGAGCCGTCCTCGTCCCAGGCCAGGTCCGGGTCGATGCCGGGCAGGTCGAGCCAGACCGGGTCCGACCAGGGGCCCTCGGGGCGCTCGCTGGTGACGATGAAGGTGCCCTTGGCGAGGACGCTGGTGGTGATCAGGTAGAACAGCCCGTCGTGGTGACGGAGCGTCGGGGCGTAGACGCCGCCGGACGCGGGCACGTCGGCCGGCAGGTCCAGCTGCTCCGGCCGGTCCAGCACGTTGCCGATCTGCCGCCAGTGGACCAGGTCGCGACTGTGGAAGAGCGGCACGCCCGGGAAGTACTCGAAGCTGGAGCAGGCCAGGTAGTAGTCCTCGCCGACCCGGCACACGCTGGGGTCCGGATGGAAGCCCCCGATGACCGGATTGTCGTATGTCCGCACGCCGCGCGCCTCCGAAAGTTTCGACAATCCGACCGAATGTGAGCGCGACTCTAGGTACCCGCCGGTCCGAGGTCAAGGCTCCCGTCCGGCACCCGGGCACGGTCCGCGTCACTGCCCCGCACGTGTGATCCGGCGCGGCCCGTCGGGCGACACTGGGCCGGGAGCGCCGCGGCGTTCGTATGGTGCGCAGATGACAGCACCACAGACACCGCGGATCGACTACCGGGAAGTGTTCCAGGCGCTGCCCGTGATGGTGGCGCTTCTCACCCCCGAGCTGATGTACGCGGACGTGAACCGCGACTTCGCCCGGCTGTCCGGCCGTTCCCGCGAGGACCTGGTCGGGCGCCACCTGTTCGAGGTCTTCCCCGACAACCCCAACGACCCGGGCGCGACCGGGATGCGGAACCTGGAGGCGTCACTGCGCCGGGTCACGGCGACCGGCGAGCGCGACACCATGGCCCTCCAGCGCTACGACGTGGAGGACCTGGAGCAGTCCGGCCAGTGGGAGAAGCGGTACTGGAGCCCGATCAACGCCCCGGTGCTCGACGGGGACGGCCACGTGGTGCTGCTGGTGCACCGCGTGGAGGAGGTCACCGAACTCATCCGCGCCCGCGGCCGGTCCGCCGCCGCCAGGGACGGGGCGGGCACGACGGACCGCTCCGGTGGGAGGACCAGAGTGCTGGAGGCCGAGCTGTACACCCGGGCGCGGGAGTTGTAGGAGGTCAACGAGCGGCTGCGCAGCGCCCACGCCCGCGAGCGCGAGGTGGCGCTCGCCCTGCAGGACGCGATGCTGCCCGCCCCGCGCCCGATGGACCACCACCGCTCGGCGGTCCGCTACCGTCCCGCGACCGGCGCGCTGAACGTCTGCGGCGACTGGTACGACCTGGTGGAACTGCCCGCCGAGCGCACGGTGGTGGCCGTCGGCGACGTCGTCGGCCACGGGCTGCCCGCGGCCGGCGTCATGGGCCAGCTGCGCAGCGCGCTCAGCGCGGCCTCGCGGGTGTCGGAAGGCCCCGCCCAGGCCCTGGAGGTCCTCGGGCTGTACGCGCGGTCGGTGGACGGCGCGGAGTCCACCACGGTCGTGACGGCCTGCATCGACTGGGTCGCCCGCACCGTGACGTACAGCAGCGCCGGCCACCCGCCGCCCGCCCTGCTGCACGGCGACGGGACCGTGGAGTTCCTCGACCAGGCCACCGATCCCCCGCTCGGCGCCCGCCCCGAGCACACCGCCCGCCCCGAGGCCAGCACCACCTTCAGCGAGGGCGACACGCTGATC
>Ga0136643_10019576_pt1 | contig 10229 bp, 3 predicted proteins | sample TergutLab28metaG_FD_96883 | JGI IMG/M metagenome (GOLD analysis project Ga0136643, IMG submission 96883) | Labiotermes labralis P1 segment gut microbial communities from Petit-Saut dam, French Guiana - Lab288 P1 (version 3) (version 3) | ecosystem: Host-associated > Arthropoda: Insects >... | reverse complement strand
ATCGAACCAGAGCAATACAACCCATGAAATAACTCAACAAATAAGTCGCAAGCTCCTGAGGATGGATGTATTAACATCCGAAACATGTTGAGCATTAAATAATGAAATAATAACGCAAGTGACGTCAAGTTGGTCTCTCTTTATTCAACTAAGATGATGCACGGTCCAATAAACGTGAGATTGGTCGAAGATTATCGAAGTGTTACTGCTTGAAAAATTCTGATACAGAATGGCGGAAATTATCAAAATGAACTGAAATAAGTGTGTACAGGCATAGCAAATGTACCTTTAGTTTTCCAACTAAATGCGCATACACAATTGAATATTTGTATCGTTTACTAAATGTCTGCTACATGTTTCGTCACTCACCGCCAAACAACACACATATTCAATTGTATATGTGTATATAGTTGGAAAAATAAAGATGTAATGTTATACGACAATGCATGGAATGCGACAACTTCACTTTGGAGAGGGATGTTCTTTGTCAGTGACGACCAGGTGGGTGGGAAATGTAGCGTGCATTGATGGGATAAAATATGTGCACAAATTTGTGATCAGAAAAGCTGAAACGAAGAGACAACAAGGAAGGCCTTGGCATAGTTAGAAGGAAAATATTTTAAAGGAAAAACATGTTAAAGAAATGGGATATGGAAATGTGGAACTGCAATAATGCTGGGCTTTGCTGAGACTGCTCGACCCTGAAGATGAAGGCACTACGTTCTATCGAAGCATCGGTAAGTATTCACCAATCGACAAGGTGTGACGTCACGTAAGACTCGAACTTTCGGGGTTAATCTTGTTCTGGATAAGAAACAGTAACTGACTCTTGTAAAGACGATGAAGAACGTTCAGTTTCGCTAAAATGCAGGAAGTTTCTTGACAAGCTGAGCATGTATTGTGCTCTCAAGGAGCAGTTTGTTCTGTGGAGCTAATCTGTGCTTGAAAGACAAATTCGATGATTTCTGGAAGAACATTATTTCAAAATTAAAAAAAAAAATTCTTCAATACTAAATCAGGTTATTCACGAATGAATGTTTTCACTGTCAGTCAAGCCTATTCCATGGAAAGACTGAAATTTACGTAGAAAATATGAAACACTTTAGTTTCTACCTCTCAGTAAAAGCAGCCTGTCTCATTATGAAGGCCATCCGGTTATTAGGGAAAAGATTGTTGTTTATTTCGAGAATCATAAGGAATACAAAAATACTGCTTGTGTGTGCAAAATGCGGGGTATCTGAATGTTAAAACAGGTGGTACCTATAGTACCCACTGGACTTTTAAAGGTTAAATGACTGCCACGTTCTCGTCCGGCATGTCAGACTTTCTCCGCGCCACGGTCCAGCACTTGGTGTGTTGTCGTGCTTTTTGTTGGTAAACAACGCGGTCGGTGAAATGTAAACTGACCTACAATATGAATGACAGCACGGCCACTGACTGCTAGCTGCTGTGATACAGTTCTGCCTGTACCTGTTGAGGGACAAGCCTACTTCCTTAATTACAGGTGGATCGTTCAGAAACTTCTACTAAAGCATACTTAGTTTATTATGTGATCCTATCGATCACTCAGAACGCATGATAACGTGTACTATTGCAGGATATCTAATGAATGAAGAATTCTGAAAGAACAAGCTGGGCTGATTTCTAAAAGGAAAATATTTAGAAGAATATATGGTCCTAAATATGAAAACGGGGAATGGAAAAGTTGGACGAATCGAGAACTAGAAGAGATGAGCAAATGAGAAAATATAGTAAAATGGATAAAAGGGCAGAGGATAAACTGGTTAGGTCACCTAGAGAGAATGGAGGAGGATAGGATGCCCAAAAAGATCTTCACTCAAGAATTGGAAGGGACGAAAAGAAGGGGAAGACCCAGGAAAAGATGGAAAGAGGGAGCAGAAAGAGATCTTCAGGTGCTGGTAGTGAGAAGATGGAGAGAGTTAGTGGCAGATAGGAAAAAATTGAAGGACATTATTCGACAGGCCAAAGTCCACAGTGGGCTGTAGTGCCAATGGAAGAAGAAGAAGAAGAAGAAGAAGAAGAATAAGAAGAAGAAGAAGAAGAAGTCGTTTCGATAATTCTTTAAACTTTCTTGGATGTTCTGAGGTTAAACCACTAAACATGCACCCACAGCTCCTAAAAATTATAGCCAAAAACCGAAGTAATACGTGTAAGCTAAAGTAGTTACCGCTGTAACTTCCAGCAGTCTCATGTCAAACCACGCTCCGTTAGGTTGACGTAGTGTCGAATAAAAATTAGTTTAATTAAATTTTTTAACTTTCCAGGATTACTGTTTATAAGACATTAAACAGCGGAGTGGCATAAAATTTCTTGTAAAACTGAAGAAAGCTACAACAAAACCTGCAACGGCTAAATTGTGTAATTACGTAATTATGTAATTATGTAATCACTCTCTTAAAATGATTTGTGGAGATGTTTTGAGATCTGGCAGGCATGCATGAGGTGAAGTGTAGCGTACGATGGAATTGCTTTGCAGAGGACAACGTGTAGAAAATGCTCTCTTTCACAAAGTATTTTTAAAACTGGCTTCACAGTTAATGGACACACTTCACAGTTAATGGACACACTTCACAGTTACTGGACACACTTCACAATCGTCAACGGACAGGCTTGCAAAACGGAACCGCGTTTTCTGTTTTCGTCCTACGGTGACTTTCTTAGTACGAATGCTATTAATTACAGCATAATTGTGGTAATTAAAAATGTGGTCAAGATTCACACTGGATGCCTGTCGAATGCAAGTCAGAAGCTTTGTCGCTGGGATCAACTTGCTTGGTTGCTGCTTTTAGCAAAATATCGCTAGCATGCGGACGGTTACGGCCGAACAAAGAATGCTGTAGAACTAGCTGTCTAATTCATTCACTCACAAGCTCCATGGAAATGCTAACATCGGGTCACATAGCCAAGATATTCTGTGCGTAACTTCAGGCTACCACAGCGGTGTGAATGATATCTGCGCACTTCTGCCACATTACGTGACGCAGAATGGTAGTTTCTTACCGACGTTTCGGGACAACCTATCGGTCCCATCTTCACTTTACCTTTGAAAGTGGAACCGATATGTTGTTTCGAAACGTCTGTAAGAACCTACCATTCTACGCTGCCTAAAATTCCAAGACATTGCAAGTCTCGAAATTTTCTCTGTTTGTTGTGAAATCCAACTGTGTGTATGTCATAGTTGACTGCGAGTCTCCACGGCAAGGAGGATTCGTGTTGTGGGTTATGCGACTGTACAGTGACCGAACATGGCGGTCACTGTACAGTAGGTCCTAATCCTGTTTCGTTGTCTGGAAAGTGGCCTCCTTCAGTGAAGTTTTTCGTAGTTTTACGTCCTATCTCCAGGTAAATGTCTGGATATTATCCCGATTGCCGATCCCATTGGCTGCGTGGTCTAATGCGTGGGCCTGCTGCCGTTCGCTTGTTAGGAGTGCAGGTTCGAATCTTGCCGGGGGCACGGATGTCTGTCTCTTGTGAGTGCTGTGTGTTGTCAGGTAGAGGTCTCTGCGTCCGGCTGATCACTAGTCAAGAAGAGTCCTACTGAATGTGGTGTGTCTGAGTATGATCGTGAAGCCATAATAATGAGGAGACCTTGGCCCACGAGGGGCTGTTGCGCCATGGGAAAAAATCTCTATTTGGCTACGGTCGCTTAGTGCACATCCTTTCCAATTTATTATTCGCCAGTTACTACATAATTCGACTCTATGTCCTATAACTACTGACAGCGTCATGGAATATTAGGAATAAATAATCACAAATAAACACCAAACAGCCTGGTTCGTGGGTATCAACATTTCGGGGGAACGCACTATCCCAGTTTTCCCGACAATAATTACGTCTCAACATACGCTGCGCCGTGTCTTTTGCCCGGCCTTTAATACCCTGCTCCTCACTCTGCATACCCGGCTTCATTCCTCGTGGGATTTTTCGTTTTTGGACAAAGTGACAGTGCAGGTTGTCTCTCGAGTACTTCATACGGTCTTCCGTGTCAGCTTCATTCCTCGCATGCCAGACAGCCATTCACCCATGTATTACCGACACTGTGCAAGTCTGGAATTGGAAACTTCCTTAAATAACACACTTAAAAGACAAACCAGGTACCATAAATTATGAGACCATATTTATGTCTTATTAATTAGAACCCACCAGCGGCCCTTCTATTGATATGCACGAATCTAATTCACACCGCCCTGACATATTGCATGTCTTGTAAGTCTCCTGGTTTCTGCCCTCTAAGGTAACCGTTTTACAAGCTCTCATGAACATCTGCATCTACGTATCTTCTGTGGCACTGAGTGCCACCATTGTCCTGGGGATGTAGTGAAGTGTTGTTATGTGAACTGTTACAGTGACAATGGTATAACGATGCAACAAGTGGAGCTCCGTTTGTTACTGTGATATAACATTCCGCTTCACATAACAGGACATAACAGGACATGCTCACTTAATAAACACAGTGGTGTGAGCCAGCAAGAAATATTTCTGACAAGCTGCCTCTAGCCATTGTCTTGCTTGTTGCTTTACATCCGCCTCTTAAACTGACTGTATTAGGCCTATATGTTAGGTATGTAGCTTTCAAAATGACGCAAAGTAATGTAATGCCTTCCGAGATGGTATTCTAGCCTAACTGCACCTGTCTCGTGAAGACACTATAATTTAGAGGGCAGCGGCTAGTAACGTCAGAGCCGAAGTCTCTAATTTCTATGCTGCCACCAGCCAGATTCCGACCAAACTTAAGACTGGTTGGAATCTGACAGACTGCTTTGCTACACAACCAATTAAAATACAAAATGCCCTCAATTATATTTCTCAGTTAAATTATCTAATACTCCAGGGACATCAATCAATGGTTAACGGCATGTCAGTTATATTAGTAAAATTTAATAATTAACCCCAAAATATTTAGTATCAAAGTAAAAATAAAATATACAAGCAACCATAATTTACACAATCACAACGTAACAAATGAAAATTCTAAATTCAGTAGTTAACTCAGGTACTCATCTTGCCTTCCTTTATATAGCCCAATGTACACCCGAAATTCAAAATAAATTTCTAAATAATTTTCCTAAAATAGTTGTTCGCCGAAAATGCTCAACTCGCGTAAATTAATTCAAAACGGTTTTATGACACGTCCAACACAGCTTATTTTGGATATTCAGCAGAAGTCTGTGCCTCGTACACATAATATAAATTCTTCTTCAGCGTAGAAGTCAGAACAATATCTTACATCGGCCGAACACGTAGATATAACCAAAATTTCCACGAGAATGAGAGAATTTGCCTAGTTACAGTGGACTATATAGAGAAGGGCCGCTAACACATCTAAAAATGTGTGTATTCTTCAGTGTACTGAACTGTTTGCCACGGGGGAGTTCAACGAATGTTCATGGACTCCGCCACTTTACGGCAAAAGAGAAATCAATGCCTGAGTTGCACATATTTATAGGTGCAGTGCAGTGCTCTTGTCAGCATTCAAAAACATTGTCGCGTCTATGGGCGACTGGTTTCCCTAATAAATGTTATAGGTACATTGTTCATTTATTACAATAAGATAGTGGTTTTCTCTGTTATGGTGTTGCATAATTTCGTGAAATTTACCAACGCCTCGAACGACGTTGCTCTTTTCGTATTTTGACTATCCTGTTGAAAGAAGCAGCAGATTACTTCGAATATCTGGTAACCAACGTCAAAACTATATGGTGCATTAAGCAAGTTTACAATGTCAAATTAACAGTAGGTATAAAACATCAAGTGTTTAGTGCGCATTTTCTTCATGCGTCTTCTCTAGAACCACCATTACCACCACCGCCATTACAATAACCCATTTCTATAATCATTCTCCATATTAATATTTTTCCTATTTTATTTCCTGTACGGTTAGTAATAAGGTAAAGGTAAAGCTGTCCCTTTACAGACCTGGAATGGCCCAGAGGGTTCCAGGAAGTTAATGTACCCAGATTTCATGACAACGGCACAGGATGGTGGTAAGATTGTCAGCCTTACGCACCGGCCGCTTTTACCGTCAGGAAATGCTCCTGGTACTCATTTCTGTTAGAGGCTGAGTCGACCCCAGGGTCATAGTGCGATCGGAAGGATTGTATGTCAATGAAAAATTCCAATGACACCATCTGGAATCGAACCAGCGTTCTTCCGATTTGTGGCACAGCACCTTAACCACTGTGCTACCGTGGTCCCACGGTTAGTACGAATACGAATATTGGTGTGTGTGTATATATATATATATATATATATATATATATGCTAATTTTAAAATAATTTCTGTCTTTGTATATTACAAAGGAAATATAGGCATAATTTGTTCTATGTAAAATCAGTCATGGTTTTAATTTAAACAAATACAAATATTTATTATTTTTTGGAAAAAAAATATTTTTATAAATGTAACAAACATGTTGGGGGGGGGGGGACAATTGGAGCGCTGTGAATAGCCACCAGTTCAGTGAGTCTGACGGCCTTGGGTGTAAGTGCCGTCAGACCTGTCACTCAACCAGTAGAGCTCTTATGATTATGGAACTGCACGTCAGTCATTATAGCATGATACTTACTACAGTCATGAGGCTGTCAAAGTTACTTGAATTTGAACCCGTGGCAACATGATGACAATTGTGAATCACATTTCTCATTCACTTTCCACAGCGGCAGAATTACACGTGGTCATCACGTTGCTTCTCTTGTACCCTACTCTCAAGTGGGTCAGTGGCACGTCTGGACCAGCTATTAGTATCACTTCCTACAATTGGGACCTGTCTGTTAACACTGGATCCTGTACTTCAATATACGTAGTGCTAGGACAGGTTACCAGCTTCTCTGTTCACAGGAAGTCAGTTCTACGAAACTAAAACAGCACCGTCTTCGTGGACTACCACGAAGATGGAGGCAGAACACTGTAACATTTATAAGTACGGATGTCACAACATCAGATCTCGCAACTTGCACTGTGTGTTTAATAATTATAAACCCAGCTGTTGGTGTAACTGAGAGCGTCTAACCCTGTATCTCTATTTACCCGTATGGCAATCCATCCAGTCTGTCTCCAAGCTAATTAGAAATTGATATAAATTTGCCAATACTCACTTAATTACTCCATGGTGCAGAGTCCTTCTTGAGAAGCTAACTGGTTTGCAGCTAGTCAAGAAATTCCCCGCATTTATCGGAACCCGAAGGTTCATTACCGCACTCACAAGCGTCCGTTACCTGTTTCTATCCTGGGCCAGCCCAAGCCAGTCCATATACCCACATCCCACCTCCTGGAGATCCATCCTAATATTATCCACCCATCTACGCCTAGGTCTCCCCAGTGGTTCCTTCCCTCCGGTTTCCCCACCAAGACCCTATACACCTCCCTCTCCTCACCCATACGCGCCACATGCCCAACCCATCTAATTCTTCTCGATTTTATCATCCGTACAATATTGGGTGAGGAGTACAAATCATTTAGCTCCTCGTTATGCAATCTCCTCTATTCCCCCGTTACCTCTTCCCTCCTAGGTCCAAATATTCTCCTCAACACCATGCTCTCAAACACCCTCAGCTTCCTTTCCTCCCGCAATGTTAACGACCAAGTTTTACACCCATACAAAACGTAATTTGACAAATTTTAATAAAGCAACAGAAGAATATATATTTTTTTCCTGTGGTGCAACAGCCCTACTCGGGCCTAGGCCGCCTCAGTGTTGATGTTTCGAGGTCACGCTCAGATGTGAAAACTAGCGACAGTAGCCTAATCGACATCTTTCTTTATGACGCAACAGCTCCTGTTGGCCCAGAGCCTCCTCATTATCACGCCTTCACGATCGCACTCAGACACACAACACTCAGTAGGACTCTTCTGACTGAGTGATAAGCCCTCGCACAAACCTCTACCTTACAACACACAACACTCACAAGAGAGAGACACATGCCCCCGCCAGAATTCGAACCCACAATCCCAGCAAGCGAGCGGCCGCAGACCTACGCCTTAGACCGCGCGGCCATTGGGATCGGCAGTCGTATAATACCAAATTAAATTAAAATGATACTTGCAACTTCAGTGTACCAGAAAGCACATCGATATTGTGCTCTATGTCATGCGCCCTTCCCCTTCCACCCCCCTCTCCCCCCTCAAAAATTGTCATTACATCAAGAACGAAAAATGACGTTTCTTCACTTGTTACATTGTTCCACGGAGACCACAGGCTATGAAAAATAAAAAAATAATGTCTATTGTCTTCTGCTTACTGCATTTTCGAAAAAACTTCAGGTTTCGTCACGCTAATAGCCTTGGACGTAATGACAGTTGTATTTATGATTCCGTGCATCAGGAACGATTATAGTGGATAAAGGATCATATTATATCGTCCCGGACTAAGTGTGAACTGTTTGGTGAAAAGATGTTCTGCAGGTAACCACAGTTGTAGGCCCTAGTGGAATGTTCAACATGTCTGCCTGAGCAGTGTCTGCATAACGCTTGTTTGTGTGAGATGTACCACACAACTGCTAGTCGGCAGATGGAAAGTATGTCCTTCAAAATGACTAAAAACGTAGGCATGTAAGGAGCCACTGGAAATCTCATCTCATGTCAAACACCTTTATTCAAATTAGATTTTACACTCACACCGTGATGACCATGACGGTTGTCTTCTTTCTTGTGACACTGTGACACGACCTACTTGACTCTTGAAAGAGCTACTCCGATTGCAGGATAGTACAATGTCGATAAATCCTACGATACTTTCAGTGTCATAATATTTATATACAGAAACTGGTAAAAAATAAGTCGATGGTGGTTAGTACCTCCGATTTCTCAAATTAAACGCTGAGTTCCGGGATTTCATGGTAGCGACAATTGAACATATAGGATGTCAATTTGTACAAACCAAAAATTTGGAAACACGCCATTTTCCTATAGGCTTGGAAATGAAAATGTAATTAATAATTCATAAGTTTCTATGACTCCATATCATCGGAATGCTGGATTACGATACGTGTATTTTAAAACCTGGTCTCAATTGGATATCAATTGCCAAAAAGGAAATCTCCAAAACGTATGTATGCGGGAATTTAAGATATACTATCAATAACAGCGACAATTGATACAGTTACATACCTGGGGGGACAAGTTTTTTTCATGTGGGAATATAAACTGAAAGATGTTGATTATTTCGACTCATTTGCTACGAGAAGAAGGAATAAATTGTGTACAGACACAATATGTGCTGGGTTTCATCTCACAGACGGAGGCCAATGTTGGTTGTGGGGAAGAACACACACACACACACACACACAAAATGATCTAAATGACACGTTTCTTAAAACTCAACAGTGTATTTGTACAGTACAAGAGAGAAATAGGTGTGAATGGATGACCAGTACATGCCACTTCTTTTAAAAATTCTACCGTTTTCCATATGTACCTTATAACAAACCATTCCACTTACTTTCATTTTTAAATTTTGATATATTGCCACTTATCATAACCGGGGCTCTGTTTATTTGTGCAACAATTTATAGTTGTCTTAATCAGATATGGGATCTCCTGTAAACAACAACATTTTGCCTTCAAAGAGTTGTTCAAAACAGGGCTAATTGAAAAATGACACCCTCTTATTAAAACAGTTGTCCAAAGGAAACAGCTTATTCTTCTTTCCGTTTGTTATTTGTCTATAGCTGCCCATAAACACCATTATGGGATTGAAAAACCAGTTGTTATTGCTGCTAGGAGGAGAGAAAACTTTTCTCTCCAGTCCTGTGTAATAGGGATAACATACAACAAAAACTTTCTTTACCAGGTTCTCCTAACTGTGAAACTGAAAATGTAGAAACTTTGTGCATACAGTGACACGTTAATTTAATTTCAGCTCATTTGTGCAGTTCCAGATGTTACTTTCGTCCTTCCAAAACAAGTACTTACACGAATACCAAAATTGTTTTCTTTCAGTGACATCTGACACTTGTATCAATTAACAAGACAGGCGATGTACATATAAAAGTAACAATGAAGAGCGTTCTTGCAACCATTGTTGCAGTGTAAAAGCAATAAATATTACATATTGTGAGTGCGTGTGTAGCGTTAGTTAACCGGCATGCAATGCGCCTGCATCGTTTGTCGTCTGTTGCCTACCCCCCCCCCCCCCCCACACTCTTTCTCCACTCCCCACCACACCCCCCGTCTCAAAACATTACAACAACAAAAAAAAAAAAACTTTATT
>Ga0136643_10019574_pt1 | contig 10229 bp, 7 predicted proteins | sample TergutLab28metaG_FD_96883 | JGI IMG/M metagenome (GOLD analysis project Ga0136643, IMG submission 96883) | Labiotermes labralis P1 segment gut microbial communities from Petit-Saut dam, French Guiana - Lab288 P1 (version 3) (version 3) | ecosystem: Host-associated > Arthropoda: Insects >... | reverse complement strand
TCTGTAGAAAAATCTTAGGACAGAGTAGGTTAGGTTAGGTTAGGTTAGGTTGGGTTGGGTTGGGTTGGGTTGGGATGGGTTAGGTTAGGTTAGGTTAGGTTAGCTTAGTTTAGGTTAGGTTAGGTTAGGTTAGGTTAGGTTAGGTTAGGTTAGGTACTACACATTTAGGTTGTGATGTTTGTGTAAGTAGTGGACATAAAGCTAGTGCCAGAGTTTGTGAACAAATGTTGTTAGCTTAGATTGGACACATTCAGGTAATGGCTTCTGTGTGAACAATGGACATGATGCTATGACAGTTTGTGTAAAAATGTAATGGGTTGGGAGACAGTTTAATGCCAAATTGAAATTCACTTTCATTTAGTTGCATGAGCAAAAGCTTGTACCATAAATAAATATCACACTTACAAAGCTTTCATAGTAGAATGTTCCAACAGACTTCATATCCATCTGAAACAGGAGAATAATTCAATCAGCATTTTCCGATTTTTATATTCATTCTCATTACAACATGCTTCTGCTCATGTAAGAAGTTCTGATCTGCCACACATGTTCTATTCTGCTCCAGTTTTCCACTTTAATCAATGTACCTGTCAGGTCCCTCGTAAATATATATGGGAATCTACCAAATTTTTTACTGTGTAACTTCACTAATACTATAACCATAGCAACAAATGACTGTCAAAACCCAATGGCAGTTGGCGTACTTGTGTTAAATGGTCTGTAAATATTCTTGTTGCTATAATGGCATGAAATGACTGTGACATATTTTTTGCTGTTGATGTGTAATGTATCAGTTCTTTTCCTTTAAATGCTGGTGATGATTTGGATTTGCAGGAATGCTTCATTCTGACAGTCAAATTAATTCTGTGCTTCCCTTAATGCAGTGGCCAAATAAGTAATATGATAAAAACAACTTTCAATTAGTTAACATACCAGGTGAAACGGTAAGCTATGATAAAAATAAATGGTGTTAATTTTGTGAAATGGGTGTCCAGTTAATGTATGCAAACAGGGAGAAACATATCGCATTATACAGGTTACAAAAGGAGGCTTCAATTCATGTAATATTCTAACAAATTTCTCATGCTGGAAAAGAATGTCACACACACACACAAGAGTAATTAACTGTGGAGTATCTGGAAGGATGTACAGCCTTCATTTTTTTTAGTTTCAGGCCAATGTTCAATAAATTGCATAGGCCTATATTGGATAATTACAAATAATTGTCACACATATACAAAATCTTCAATGTGATCCCGGCATGTATACCAATTAAAAGGTGCAGTTTTTTTGGTGTTACATACAGGTTAAAAAGTACACAAATTCTCTCTCACTTACCCACCATAAAAATGGAAAATCTATGTGTTAAGAATATTACTATATGCATGGTTTATTTATATGAACAAGTAACGGAAGCTGAGAGATATCATTCGTTTATCAATAGGGCTTAACATTCTCAGTAAAATTTTATAAACCACCCCATACATTACAGGGTAAGTGGGTGCTAGAGGGGGTTTGTAATGACTACTGTGCAGAAAAGCAATATCGAGGAAGTTCACTCAAAAAGAGTCAACAAGAAGGAGTCGAACAAATTCAAATCCATCACCAAAGGCTTTGTCCCCCAAACATTCTCTGCCAGCAGAAACACGTGAATGTCTGAAGCATTACATGCATTCTGGTTTGCAGTCAGTCTCATCTCTCCCAAACATTTCAAAAGGGGCGGGAATAAAAAAAAAAGCCACAAAAGATTAATATTTTTACAAGGTATTGTAAGAATACTGTAAACTGGATAGTTAGGAATGGGTTCAAAATGTTGCAGAAGTTGCCAGAATGTTGTGACAAAGGTCTTGCCTGCCTGCCATGTGAATCTGAAAACCAATTTCACATCATGCCAAACACACGCTCACTGGAACATTAAAAAAAGCACTCGGCTCTTGTAAAAAGGATGGTTAAGCACACCAGCACTGCAGCCCTTGCACAACATGCCAACAACTTGAATCCACTACTTACTGGTTTGATTCTACTCATTACAAATTAATATTCAACTACTGTATGTCATATTTTCAAATATGAAGCTGTATAAAAGTTTATTGTGCAATGTATGTAACTCAAGGAGCATAAAGCACAATCACATGACACTGAAGCACTATCAAACCTTCACTCACAAAACTACATTGAGAGAGAAAAAGTTCATAAACTGTCAGCAAAATGAGTGAGCAAACTTTGTAAACACAAAAGCTGCCAGTGAATTCTTTATACAGTGACGCACCTGCTCATTTAACCAAACTTTTGTTTCCTGATGTACCAAATAAGGAAGAAAAACCGGGGGGGGAAAAGAAACTGGTGAAACAAGATGTTCAATAATCCACATACAACAACATACTGTCAATTTTCGGCAGTATGAAAAAATGGAAGTTGTGGATGAACATAACCTCTTATACTTGAAGTTTACACCCAATTTTTGCGAATGAATGATACTACGGAACCCAGATTAGCAACTACAGCAGAAAGTTTCGCTACAAAAAAAAAGTTCAAATCAAAACAGGGTCACGTAAAAAAAAACCCTCATTTTTTTAGTAAATATGTCAATGAGTTTCTTTTTTTCAGACAATAATTCTGAATGCAACGAACCTTTTTTTTTTAAAATACTGACAGCCATGTGACCCTGCATTACGCTGTAACCACTACAACTACATGGGAAATCAAAGTGACATGCAAAGCATTATGGTACCAGTAGTATGTCATCACTAGGGTCACGGGCGCGTTTCTTCCCCACTTCCACGCCTCCAACGGTTGCCACGGAAACGGGCTATTAGTAGCAGGCACACAAGCAGCCAAGCATCGGGTAGGCCCGAGTGGGAAGAAAATGAGCACAACAAATCAGAAAAAAATAAAACTCTTAGAAAGGCAACCATTAATAATTAAAGGTAATAATGATAAAAATATGGACCAGCAAAGATATGGTATGCTATGCAACCACATCACAAGAAAAAAAAAAGGCACTGGGCAACAGTAGGTCACGCATGAGTGGGCACTGACTGCACCGAACGGTAGAAGAGTGTCTTGGTGAAACTGACCAACGTGTCGGTACGTAAACAAATACAGCAGAAGAGGTGTGGAACATGCAGGCAGCTCTTTTGATGTTACTGAAACAGAACTGGCTGAGGAAGACAAACCAAGCACGAGGGCGGGGCATTCCCTTGGCAACAACCAGCCATGTCAGAAATCATGTGCAGCAGCAAAGAAGAAGTAATTCTGCCCCCCCATGACCTTCGGTTTCATAAACTCAGGTGACTTCACACATGCTTGGAAATCACAATTTGAAACATTTCAGTATCCTCAGCGCGAGTCATTCATATCTCCCTTCTTACAGAATTTAACAGCTTAACTTTTCCCATGCTGAAAAAAGTAAATTCATATGTGGAGTTGTTAAAGAAGCAACCACAAGTGTTTCAATGCCTGTGCTCTCGTGCCTCCAGGTTTCCTCTTAATAGCGGGGAATACAAGAGATGGTGATTTTGATGATGCCCATAACCTACAGCACAGTATACATAATATGTAGCAGCATGCACACCTGTAAAGCAAGGAAACACAACAACAATGACAACGACAATCTTTAACAATCAAAGCACCTTTGCCAACTGTTCAGCACTCAAGCATATACTTCCATTACAGCGTGTAGGGTCTAGCTATGGCAGTGAAAAAAGATAGGAATATAGGTTCCGGAAAAGGAAGAGATCATAGGGAACAATAATTCCAGATGATAAAACTGGGAGAATAGTGGATATTTTATCAACAAGTCAATACATCGCACTGAATGTGGTCTCAGCAGTCCTCTTACTGGCACAGTTGTATGTTGTCACGTGTGCAGGCATATCAGTCAAACAAGAAACTGAGCGAACAAAGGCTTTTAACAAAACCATGCTAGTTAAACTGCAAATACAGTTTTTCCCTATTGCAACAGATGATGCCTCCACACAGTACTCTGAAAGATAAAAAAAAAGTTACAAGTAACACGTTCATCTTCCACACTGTAAAGATGTACCCACTAATACTAAATAAGAGAGTTAGTCTCACCCATACGCACAGTGGTTCACACTGCCGCAGCTGTTAAATGTAGACGACAGAATATGTATGTATGTTGCAACGGCTTATATCGCTAACAAGCCCTACGCTTCAGCAACATTACAGTGTGCTGCATGACAACAGACTACCTGAAACCTTACCTAGTATCATCACCGAGAAACAACCTCATGGAATCACCGTGATCATACACTTACAACTAACCACCACCACCACCACCACCACCACCACAACCACACAGTTTGTGCCTTCATAAGCAGACTAGTCTGTATGTACTACCAGAGAAAGGGTGTTGTGAATTTATCTTTTTAAAATCAAGTGGTCGAACTCCACTTTAAATGAATCTCAACAATGAGATCTTGAGTCATTTTAATGTTGAATCTGCTGTCTGGCCAATGATTGTCTAAGAAGGTGGCAATGATGCAATACAGCTGGGCAAAGAGAGCATTCAGTAACTACAACTGCTAAAGCTAGAGGGTGGGCAAGAGATAGAAACAAGACACAGAAAGAGATAAAAAAGACAGCTGGGCTACAAAGCCGAGGTGAGGGTGTGGGGGGGTGGAGGCACAGAGGAGAGAGTGTGTGCAATGCAGGGGCATAACACACCCCAAGCCATGTCACATGGCGGGCTGTAGGGCAGACAATGTCTTTCAGCGCAGGGCTTGTCAGCATTGAGTAGACACAGAGGGAAGCATGTGCAACATTCAACAAGTACAGGGTGAAATGGTCCACTTCTAGTTTGTTTTTCCAACGTAAATTTAATCTCCAAAGACAAAAGTGACCTTTCAGAAACACAAAATCTGTGTGAAGAATTTTCTCAGGTGCGTAAATTTCATTACCATTGTGGGCTGAATCCATTTCACCCTAAGAAAGCACAGTGACAGGAATAAAAATGATTGGTCCATGGCAAACAAGATGGCACCACATAAAAAAAATACACCCAGTTGTCAGCTGGAAAAAGAGAGAAAGACAGATTGAGACAGAGGAAAACTATAGTGATTTTCTAGAGCTACTATACCAAAAGAAAAAAAGTGTAAACAAAACAAAATCCAACACAAAAACTGCATTCTACTTAAAAAGTGAAACTAATAAGGCACAAGAAAACACGTGACAGCTAGCCGATAGCAGAAGAGCGCGGGGCTCAGTGAATTGCCTACCGGGCTGGCCCGAGACTGTGCGGCCTTGATATGGGCTTGGAGGTGCAGAGGGGGGTGGAAATAGCGGCAAGGGTCGCGGTTGCATCGCCCCTTCACTGCGTCCATGCAGACCGTGACAGTGCCGTCTTCGTTGGCCGTCACGGTGTCTGGGGGATGCGCAAAGCGGCACTCACTTTCAGCACGTTTGCACGCCCCGCGTTGGTACTCGCGACAGACCTATAGCAGAGACGAATGAAGCAAGGCTACAGCTACAGCCAGGGTTTGGGTTGGAGAGGAACGGGTTCAAAACACTGTCTACTGGCACATGGGTAAGGGGAGCTGACTTGCACTACATGTACTTAGGTTTAGGTGCAGGATTTGAAGTGACAAATGAGGATTCACAATGCAAATGCAAGATCTCTGGGAACTCGCATACATATTCACATCTCTTCAGGTAACCAATGGCGTAAGTCTGCTGAAGCAACAGCACTGTAATATGAATTATCACTCAAAATTAGGTGACAATATTAAGTTTATTATTATTATTATTATTATTATTATTTTTAATAATGCTGGTAAAATAGGTTCCTGAGCTTACTGAAGTCTTATTACATTTCTCAAACAAAACAGAAGTAGTTTATAATTTCCCACTCAAATATCATCAGATGAATTTTAAATCAATTTTAATTAATTCATGACCATGCACTGCTGATTAATTTTTTTTTTCTTATATAGAAATTTGATTTCTTGATTTATCCTTAGGTTATGGCTGCCTTCAAGTGTTATGACACAGCTTGTTGTGACCTCTGACGGTAATTTTACTGTACTAGTAGTTAGATGGTTTCAGCTGCATAATTCGTTGAGCCAAACTGTGGCACTGGTTCTGTGTAATTTCTTCTGCGTGTTCTTATGGGTTATGTGTAAAACTTCTGCCTGTTCAGCATTCACCAATAAAAAAAAATTAATGACCATTCACTGACGATACTCATAATGAATCATTAGATAAATTTTGATATATGTATTATATATTTGTGTTAGATATATTACTTACATGAGTACTGTACAATACTGGTAACACCGACATAAAATGTGCATCTTACGGGGTTAAATGACTATTAAAAATTACGTACACAACATGATTACTGTCCAAGGAAGATACTGCAGCTTGTTAATACGGAAAAAATTTCAAATTACTTTAGTGGCTGTTAAGGTTAGGGACATTGTCTTGCTAATGACAGTGGAAGTTTTCGCTACTAGCAAGAGGCATCAGAGGACAGAGAAACATTATACAATGTAGATTACCAGGGGCAAGCGGACAAAGTGCAACTGCCAAAACCCAGTGAAAGAGAACAATGACAGAAAGTGAAAGATTGAGCCAAGGTTCACACAAGGAACTACAGTAGAATGCCCATGGCAATCGCCACCACCTTAATTAACACAATGGCCTGCATGGCGTCATGCTATTGTGACCAACACCCAAGTGCAGCACTGTTAGCAATCAACTCGACAAGTCTATTACATATACAAACACTAATAGTGTTAATAATAAACTATACATTCAAAGGATACTGATTACAGAGTGTTATAACCCTTCAGTATGTAGCTACATCTACATAAGCTTCTACGAATACATCTGAAAGATAAAAAAAAAAAAATCCTCCCATGATTTTATAAGTGTACAGGTTACTGTAAGTAACAAGTGTAGAGGTTACTGTAAGTAACAGAACTCCAACATAATCTTCAGCGACTTTCATGCAATGTAAGAAAATATACACACACACAAGTTAATAAAATTCGATGCTAGAAACTAAAAATGAGATGAACTGAAACACAATATGCCACAGTATGGCTGGATGACTGCTGTCTGCTATAAAACAATAAACGAAACGAACGTTTGAACCCATCAGATTGTAGGACAGCCTACTCTTGTGGGCACAGTTGACACACACACACACACACACACACACATCCACTGTATTCAACATATATATATAGATATACTTGACGAAGCAATAACAGAAGTATTAAACAAAACATACGTAAATAAAACTTGAGATAAATACGAACAAGCAACACAAAAGAATATGCAAACTATTCTATTAACAATGTCCTGAAAAGAAACAAATCGAAGTGAATTAACTACAAACATTCAGGAAAAAGCCACGAACAGAAAAGTATATAATATTGCCACAGTCCAATTTACTACTGTTTAAGTAATATTATGACATAAAGAAGTAACATAAGAACACATAAGTAATAATGACATGTGTGCATTTTACATTTCCAATCAATCTACATGTACCAAAAGAATCCCTGTTCTTCCTGTTACTTCAAACACCACCCTCTCTATAATCTACCCTAGTCTGCTGGTGATACTGAAATTTCACCCCTTCTCCTTTGTGCTGGCACTATTACAAGATCTTGATGATGAGGCATGTTCAGACAACTGCAAGATGTCACTTACCTCAAGCCTGTCGGAGCGAGCCATCTTCTGCTGCGCGACAACTGTTTGAGGCACCACACTGAGAGGTGAGCCCACAGACGTTGGGTCAGGCCCCAAGATAGCAGGCATCACAGGCCCCGGCGTGAAGTACGGGCTGAAAGTGCTACCCACCTGAGGCATCGCAGTCAGGTACGGGTTCGTTGCCTGTCGAGTACACAGAGGGAGAGGGGAGGGGCAGAAACAAAGAAATTAACCAATGTCTCTAGTTACTGTCCAACAGTAAGGAAACAGACACAATGACATCACTAGCAAGAACACATATTCTACGTGAGATGGGAATGACATACCGAAAGGGAACTTCGCCAATTATATTTGGCCAAATTCCACTTTCTGCTTCTACAGACAAGTGTAAAATGAGTAACAGCCTTTTAAAAATGTCATACACTAGAAGTACTTGCAACCAATTTGTTTACTCCGGTTTGCAAAACTAACGAAACAAAAATAAATCAATATATTGTATTTACCAAAACCAAATTTACACTTACTTATCTACATCTTGAGGGACAAGTTTCAAGGCTAACTACTGCATCATCATCCTCCATGTCAACAGTTCTAGTACATGGTCAGTTGCACGCATGTATCTGACATGTAAAATACTTCGATGCCATTTTCATTTTTAGTGCATTATAAAAGGAAATAACCCACAAGTGAATAAAGCAAGCTTACAGGAAGTAGTTACAATAAAATCAATTAGCAGAGAAACATACCAAAAGCATTTGAGAGTAACTTGGAAACAGAAAACCATCGAGTACAATAACTCAAAACAAAATGGACGCTTCGAAAATTAAACAAGATCGATTCCAATACAATCATGTCCCAGTGTAATGAACAATGCATTAAATCAAACATATAATGGATACAAACAACAATTGGTATTACTGAATAATATAGTGTTATAAAACCATGACGGTCTGCACATAGCATATGGTGCAACACACCATAAATGTACTAGACGTGTAAATTACCCACAATGGTATAAACTGCACCAAAATACTCAACAAAGTAAGTAGTTCACACACCAACAAATTGCACTATTTATTAACTTGGTTATAAGTTTTAAATTTACATAAAAATACACAATAATATCGCTCCTACGTGTTTCGATCTTTAATGACCATCATCAGGGAGCTTTATCTGTATCTAACTAAAGTTATATTTATGTTTTAACACAAATATAACATTTGTTAGGTACAGCTAAAGCTCCCTGATGATGGTCATTAAAGACCGAAACATGTAGGAGTGATATTATTGTGTATTTTAGTGTAAATTTAAAACTTTTAACCAAGTTAATAATAAACAGTGCATTTGTTGGTGTGTGAACAAAGTAGGTTTCAAAAAGCACGGTGCAAAGATAAAAAAAAAATACAAAGTAATGTGATACCGCAACAGTAAGGTTAAAGGTGCAATCAGTATATCTATTAGTGTTGGAGTAAGCTGGGCAAAATTTTAACCTCACATTGTAGCAAGTGTAAACAGACAATACAACAGAAAATCGTTCTGTGAATTTTAAGTGTTACATAATAACGTGTAATTGTTATACAATGTAAAATCAACCATGTATATGATTAGGTGACAATTACGATGATTCAGAGCTACCATCCAAATGCGTTTGTCAAGAAACATGATATAAAGAAGTATATATGTTGTACACAAACACAACACAAAACCCTACTAACGACACGGTATCTACAGCGTAAAAGAAATCAGTTCCGAATTACTGAATCAGCTTTTATAAGCTACAACTGCGGTACAGCCTGAGAAGGGCCTCACAACTAAAATTCAACTCTACAAAATCTGGTTGATCATTTATCATTTATTTATCAACCGTCTGCTACATGTGTAATACTTGGACAAGTTAAACAAAGAACATTATAGAATAGAAAACATATCCACAAACGTATTACAAACAATTTGGTAAGCTGCAGTCAACAACACCTTCAAGAATCATCGTTCATCTAGACAAATGTGAGCATTTATCCAAATAAACTAATTTAGTTACAAAATGGTAATTTTTACAATAAAATATAAATCCTATTTTCATCTTTTGTGTGTTATTAATTATTGATTCTATTGCCTTATTCAAGAGATTCATTAAATATTTAAAGAATAACAAGGGTGATCCAATAAAAACAACTTAAATTTTTCTCTATCGTTGCACAGTGCATTTTGTGGTTGATTTAAGTAACACACCAACAGATGCACATATATAGTCTTTAATAATCTAAAATTTACATTAAAACACTTAAAACGCTGCTACATGTTTCGCTCATACGATCATCATCAGGGAACATACTACGTTCCCTGAGGATGATAGTATGATCGAAACATGTAGGAGCGTTTTAAGTGTTTTAATGTATATTTCAGATTATTAAAGACTATATATGTGCATTGACCGCCTCTGTGGTCTAGTGGTCAGAGTTTCTGGCTACAGATACAGAGGTCCCGGGTTCGATCCCCGGCGCTACCAGATTTTCTGAGTAGTAGTGGGTCTGGAACGGGGTCCACTC
>Ga0136643_10019568_pt1 | contig 10231 bp, 8 predicted proteins | sample TergutLab28metaG_FD_96883 | JGI IMG/M metagenome (GOLD analysis project Ga0136643, IMG submission 96883) | Labiotermes labralis P1 segment gut microbial communities from Petit-Saut dam, French Guiana - Lab288 P1 (version 3) (version 3) | ecosystem: Host-associated > Arthropoda: Insects >... | reverse complement strand
GTTCGCCTCGTCCGAGGTCAGGGGGCGCGTTCCGGTGGATCCCGAGCCGGTGCCGGCCACCAGGAACGTGGTCACCACGGCAGCCGCAATGGCAAGGGAGGCCGCAGTCCAGCGAGTTCGCAGTCCTATCCGCCGGCCGGGCGCGCCGCGTAAGTGACCTTTCTGATTTCTCATGCTTCGCACGCGGCGCAACGCTAACATGTTTGCTGATTCATCCGCTTGGTTCCCCGAATCACCCATGAACTCGGCCTATTCTGGTCGGTTCGCGGGAGAGGGACCGAACGTGGCGCAGTGCGACGCGTGGCCGCCGGCGAGGGCGATCGGCGCTGGAGGTCGAGTGATGAGTGAAGGTGCCGTGCAGGCCGCGCAGTCAGCGCGTCCTCGGTCATGAGCCGAGCGACGTCCCGCACGGGAGATTCGTGAATTCGGGCCCACCGAACCGTCGGTGGGCCCGAATTCTTGTTCGGCATTCTCCTCGACCGCGCGGCGGACAGGTGCCTCGTGCGCGAAAAGCGGATGACTGTTCGAGGGGTAATCGAGGGACAAGTGACAAGGGAGTGTGGGGCCATGAGCCGAATCGGCAGAGATCCGAGCCGACCAACGGGAAATCGCGCCGGGCCACTGGCGCGATTAGGGCTGTGCGTTCTGCTGACGGCCGGCAGCGTCATGGGCGCGACGGCCGGGCCGGCCGCCGCCTCGACGGGCGACGGCACGCTGACGGTCCAGGTGCTGCGGGACTTCTTCGGCACCGGCGTGATCAACGCGACCATGGACGTGCCGCAGCGCGGCATGAAGGTGGAGGTCTCCGACCCCGCCGGCCATGACGTCACCGGCATCACGGACGCCACCGGCAAGGTGGCGGTGGCGCGTTCGACCGTGCTGACCGGCGGCCGGTACCGCGTCGACGTCAGCGTCCCGGCGCCGTACAGCGACTACCTGCGGGCCGCGCCGGCCTCGACGGCGGCGAACCACTTCGACAGCTTCACGACGTTCGTGGACGTGTCGGGCGGCACCGACGCCTCGGTCATCACCGGGGTCTGGGACCCGGCCGACTACACGCTGCCGGACTCGCGCTACTTCGTGCCGGTCCAGAACGGCGCCAACGGAACCGACACCCGCGCCCTGGTGGCGTTCGGCACGACCACCCGGGGGACATGTCCCACCGACGTGTCGTGCCCGGCCACCCTCGACACGCAGTCCCAGGTGGGCACGACGTTCGGGCTGGCGTACGACAAGTACCGCAGCCGGCTGTTCCAGAGCGCGTTCGCCCGCCGGTTCGCCGCGTACGGGCCGGACGGCGGTGGCGCGATCTACACCGTGCCGGTCGACGGCGGCGCCGCGCCGAAGCTGTTCGCGACGGTGCCGGGTGCCGCGGTGACCCCGCACGACACCGGCAACATGATCAAGGATCCCGGGTTCACCGACGCACCGGGCAAGGAGAGCGTCGGCGGTCTCGCGCTGTCGGAGGACGGCTCGACGCTGTACGCGGTGAACCTGCTGACCCGTTCCCTGGTGAGCTTCCACGCGACCGGGGCCGGCGGTTCGGCGCCCGAGGCGACGGTGCGGATCCCGGACCCGGGGTGCGCGGCGCCGGGCGACTGGCGGCCGTTCGGCCTCGCCACCCACGACAACTCGCTGTACGTCGGCGGCGTGTGCGACGCGGAGAGCACGCAGAAACGCGCGGACCTCAAGGCCGTCGTCTACTCCTACGACGGCAAGCGGTTCACCACCGTGCTGGACCATGCGCTCACCGGCGAGCGCGGCACCGTCTTCACCGGTGCCGGCGGAGCCGACCAGGCCACCCACTGGAACCCGTGGAACACCAGCCTGGCGACCTGGGACCAGCGGGAGGTGGGCAACGCCTTCATCGATCCGCAACCGGAGCTGGCCAGCCTCGCCTTCACCCGTGACGGCTCGATGATCCTGGGATTCCGCGACCGGTTCATGGACGTGCTCAGTGCGAAGGGGCAGGACCCCCGGCTGCTGAACAACAACCCGGAACTCGGCATGTCCGGCGGCGACATCACCATGGTCTGCGCCGATTCCACGGGCGGGTACGCGTGGGAAGGCACGGGCAACTGCCCCAACCACGCCGACCCGGCCAACGACGACGGCGAGGGCAGTGGCGTCGTCGAGTACTTCCCGGGCGACTACTTCCGCGGCGGGCACCAGGAGACCGCGCTGGGCTCGGTGGCCTACATCCCGCAACAGCAGTGGGCCGTCAGTACGGAGTTCGACCCGACCGTCAACATCGAGACGGCAGGCACCGGTTACTACGACGTCACCACCGGACAAGGCCCGGGCAACAACCCGACGGGCAACGCGTACCAGTTCATCGGCCAGGAGCAGAACGGGTTCGGCAAGGCCGGCGGGCTCGGCGACATCGCCTACGCGGCGGCGAACGCGCCGATCCAGATCGGCAACCTGACGTGGTTCGACGGCGACCACAACGGGATCCAGGACCCCGGGGACGTACCGCTGCCGGGCTCCACGATCAACCTGCTGGACGCAGGCGGCAAGAAGGTCGCCACCACCAGGACCGATGCCGCCGGTGAGTACTACTTCGGCGGTGTCGGCGCGTCCTACCAGCTGACGCCCGGCGCCAAGTACACGGTGCAGTTCGACGTGTGCACCGCCGACACCAGCAAGGTGCCGAGCCGGCCCCCGGCCGGGAAGCTGCGGTTCACGCTCCCGCTGGCCGGCGGCAACCGGGCACACGACTCCAACGTGATCCCCCCGACGACCGGCAGACTCTGCAACGGCTCCGCGCCGGTCACGGCGCCGGCCGTGGCGGGCGGCGTCGATCACACGATCGACGCCGGCGTGTACCTCCCCAAGGCACCGCCGACGTCCACGCCGCCGACCACCTCACCGCCGCCGCCGTCGTCCGCACCCCCCACCAAGCCCACCCCGACGAGCCCGAGTTCGGGTTCCCTGGCCCACACCGGCATGTCCGGCCTGTCCCAGGCACTCCTCCTCTGCGCCCTGCTCCTCGGCGCGGGCGGGGCCTTCGCCTACATCACCCGTAAGCGCCGCACGCAGCGCCACTGACACCACCGATCCGATCTGCCCGCCCGCGGGAAAGCGGGGTGCGGGCGGGCAGACCACCTGCGGTTGCCCGGGCGTCAGTCCGCGGCGACGACCGCGGTCCGTCGTCGAGCCGCCCGGTCGGCGCGCACCGGTGACCAGCTGATCGGCCTTCCCGTCGCCTTTGAGAGCCCCGGCCTTGCCCGGCCCCGCGGCGGAGGCCACGGCGGATGCAGGGCCGGGGTCCGACAACGCCGACGCGAATTCGCCTCGGCGTGCTGCCCTTCCCTCTCGCGCGCGCCGGGTTCGGCCACGCCCGCGTGGTGACGCGGGGGATACGTTCCGGCGCGTGAACTGGTGCGGCGACGGTGCCCTGTTGCCCACGGGCCGACCGGGGAGTGCCGTCGCGTTCCCGTCAGTGCGCGGCCGGGATTCCGCTCGGCCGCGGCGATCGAGAGGCGACGGCATGAGCCGTGCAGCACCGGATCTGACCCTGGACTACCGGCCGAGCCAGCCGACCGGCTGGTTCGACCCCGACAGACCGCGGACGCTCGGTGGGAACACCGCAGAACGGGACTTCGTCCACGACGGCAGGTCGTACCGCGTCAGCCTGCTGCCGTTCGGCCGGTCCGCCGTGACGGCGCCTGCACCGGTGTACGAGGACGTGCCGGCCGACCCGGCGCTGCGGTTCCGGGCCACCGTGGAAGCCGCGTTCGGCGATCACTACGCGTTCCGCTTCCTGGGGGGTATGCCCGACCGGGTCGGGTTCAGCGTGCAGTCGTACAGCGTGTTCGCCGAGGAGCAGGGCGACGACGGGTCCGGGGCGGATCCCGCGCCGCTGGTGTTCGGGGCGGACCTGCACGTGGTGTACGACCCCGCCCGCCGGCGCAGCGCACGGTCCGCCGCCGGTGCGATGCGGTGGATCCAGGTCAGCATGTCGGTCGGCACTCCGAGCACTCCGAGCACTCCGAGCACTCCGAGCACCCCGAGCGCCCCCGGCGGCGACCCCGCGCCGAAGGTCGACAACCGCGGCCCGGGCAACCCCTTCCACCCCTCGGGCGGCTCGACGTCGGTCCTCGGGCGTCCGGTCGGCAACCTCAGCCACGGCGTGCGGATCCCGTACGCGCCGCTGCCCGGGCAGGGCGGCACCGACGCCCTGGCCCACTCCTTCTCCGCCGAATCCTTCCTGGCGCAGGAGACCGGCCGGAAGGACGCGTCGGGGCGGGCGGTCGTGCACGTCTACGGCGGTCTGAGGCACGGGTGGCAGCTGAGGGAGAAGACGGGAGGACCGGCATGACCGGGATCACGCGGCGCGCCGTACTGCGCGGTGGCGGTTCGCTCGGGCTCGCCGCGCTCACGGCGACGGCGGTCGTACGGGGAGCCGCCCCTGCGGCGGCGGCCGGTGCGGCGGGCGCGAGGACGAAGGCCGGGGCCGCCGGTCACCTGCTCGCGGACTACCGGCCGAGCATGCCCACCGGACTGCCGCCGCTCCCGGGCCAGTCGGACGGGATGACGCTCGGCGGGCACACCGCCTCCCGGGACTTCACCTACCGGGGAAGGCCCCACCGGATGTCCCTGCTCTCCTTCGGCCGGCCGGGAGACGCCCCCGACCCGGTCTACGAGGAGGTGCCCGGCGACCCGGAGCTGCGGTTCAGGGAGACCGTCGACACCGCGTGGGGGGAGTACTACACGTTCCGCTACGCCGGCGGTCTCCGCCGCGGGGACCGGTTCCGCGTGCAGTCCTACGGCGTGGTCGTCCAGGAGCCGACCGCGGACAGCCCGGTGACCGTATGCGGCGGCGGCATGTACGTCGTCTGCGAACAGGACCGCCGCCGGGGCGATCCCCCGCTGGGGGACGACTGGCACTGGATCCAGGTGATCGGGATGTACGGCGCCCTGGGCCGGCCCGCCGAGGTCGACGCGGGAGCGTCGAACCCCTTCTACGCCTTCGGGGGACTGACACCGGTCAACGGTGAAGACGTGTTCAACTACTACGACATGCCGCAGATCGCGTTCGACGGCATGGAGGACGTGGACACCCGCTGCCTGGCCGAGACGTTCCTGGCGCAGGACACCGGCCGCACGGACAGGTCCGGCAAGGGGATCGTGAACGTCTTCGGGGGCGTCAAGTACGGCTGGCAGCTTGCTGAGTTGAGGCCGTGAGCCGCTTCTGACGGGCCGTCCCGACCGCCGGTGCCGCCGCGGGCACCCGCCGGTAGCCGGGACGGCGGCGTCACCGGGCCCCGGGCGCTACGCCGACTCCGGCGCCGGCAGCGTCGCGGTGACGATCAACCCGCCGCCCTCGCGCGGCTCCGCGCACACGTCGCCACCGTGCGCCCGCGCCACCGCCCGGACGATCGACAGCCCGAGTCCGGCCCCCTGCGGCGCGGCCGGCCGCTGCCGTCCTCCCACGCGGCGGAACGGCTCGAACAGCGCGGGGACCTCGTAGGGAGCCACCACCGGACCGGTGTTCACCACCTCGACGACCGCCGAACCGTCCCGCCCGGTGCCGCTGCGCACCCGCACCCAGCCCTCGTCGTCCACGTTGTGCCGGACGCCGTTCTCGACCAGGTTGGACACCAGCCGCTCCAGCAGCACCGGGTTCCCGCTGGTCGCCGCCTCCCCGGCCTCGGCCGTCACCGTGACCGTGCCCGCCGGGGTCTGCCCGGCCACGTGCTCGACGATGTCCGCGAGGTCGACGTAGGAGCGTTCGAGGACCTCGTTCTCCGACCGGGCGAGCAGCAGGAGTCCGTCGATCAGCTGCTCGTGCCGGCGGTTGACGTCCATGAGCGTCTCGCCCAACTGGCGGACGTCCTCGGACACCGGCCTGCGGAAGACGACGATCTCCAGCAGGGCCTGGTTGAGCGCCAGCGGTGTCCTCAGTTCGTGCGAGGCGTTGGCGATGAACCGCCGCTGGCCGTCGAAGGCCTGGTCGATGCGTTCCAGCATCAGGTCGAAGGTGTCGGCGAACCGCTTGACCTCGTCCTGCGGGCCGGCCAGCGCGATGCGCTCGTGCAGCCCGCGGTCGGCGGCCGGGGCGTCGGCGATCCTGCGCGCCGTGTCGGTCATCCGGTTCAGCGGCTGCAGCAGGCGCCCGGTGACCAGCCAGCCGATGCCCGTCGACAGCGCGCCGATCACCACCAGCGCGACGCCGCCCTCGGTCAGCACCGTGTGGAGCGTCTCGTCGGGGGTGAGCCCGTCCGACGAGTCGGCGAAGGTCTGGTCGCCGTCCATGGGCCGCGTCGTGCCGGCGGCGGGTGCGCCGGCCGTGGGAGTGACGGTGGGCGTGGCCGTGGCGCCGCCCCGCGCGGCCGGTGTGCTCCCCGCCGTGGCGGTCCCCGTCAGGGTGTCCCGGCGGTGCGGCACCTGCTGGTGCACCAGACCGTAGGCGACCCCCAGCAACGCCACTCCCGCGACCGCGAACAGAGCGCTGTGGACCAGGGTCAACCGGGCGCGCAGGGTCAGGCCGGACGGCCGCGGCCACCGCGGCCCCCGGCGGACCGGTCCGTGCGCCGACGCAACGCCTGTCACGGTATGCGATACCCCACTCCCGGATCGGTCATGACGATCTGCGGTGCGCCGAGCTTGCGCCGCAGCTTGAAGACGGCCGTACGCACCACGTGGGTGAACGGGTCGATGTTCGCGTCCCACGCCTTCTCCAGCAGCTGTTCGGCCGACACCGCCGCCCCGTCGGCCCGCAGCAACTCGGCGAGAACGGCGAACTCCTTGCGGGACAGGGGCACATACCGGCCGTCGCGGTGGACCTCGCGCCGATGCGGGTCGAGCCGGATGCCGGCCCGCTCCAGCACGGGCGGCGCGGCGGCCCGTGACCGCCGGCCCAACGCCGCGACCCGCGCCCCCAGTTCACGGAACGCGAAGGGTTTGGCGAGGTAGTCGTCCGCGCCGAGCGACAGGCCCGCGACCCGGTCGTCGACGGTGCCGGCCGCTGTCAGCATCAGCACCCGCGCCGTGCCCGGTCCGCCGGTGACGGCACGGCAGACCTCGTCGCCGTGCACCACCGGCAGATCGCGGTCGAGGACCACCACGTCGTAGTCGTGGACCTGGAGATGCTCCAGGGCCGCGCCACCGTCGTACACCACGTCCACCGCGTGCGCGTCACCACGCAGCCACTCCGCCACCGCGTCCGCGAACAGCGGCTCGTCCTCGACCACCAGAATGCGCATCCCTCATCGTCGCCCACCCCGTGTATCCGCGGCGTCAGCAAAACCGGTGACGGCGCGGAGACGCGACCCCGGCTCCAATGGCGTGCCGGCCGCCGAGCACCCGGCCAGAGGTGAAGCGGCCCCGAGGAGCGAAGGAGACGGTATGCGTGTCACGGCAGTGCCCCTGCTGGGCCTGGTGCTGGTGTTGGGGACGACGGCCGGCTGCGGTGGCGGCGGGAACGACGGCACCGGCGTCGCGTCGGCGCGGAAGCCGGCCGCCGGTTCCAGCGCCTCACCGAGCGGGAGCGCCCGCAGCCAGAAGGACGGCCTGCTCGCCTACGCCCGGTGCATGCGTGCGAACGGCATCCCGAAGTTCCCCGACCCCACCTTCGACGGCGACGGCGGGGTGTCCCTGGACATGCCCACCGGCACCGACCCGACGGTGGCCGGCGCGGCGCAGCAGAAGTGCGCGTCGTTCCTGCCGAACAGCGGTGACGTCACCAAGGCCGACCCGGAGGTCACCAAGCAGCTGCTCGCCTACGCCCGGTGCATGCGCGCGAACGGCATACCGAAGTTCCCGGACCCGGGCTCCGACGGACACCTCCAGCTCAACGGGGACGCGTTGGGCATCAGCACGGACGACCCGAAGTACAAGGCCGCCGACCGGACCTGCTCGCACCTGATGCCGCAGCCCGCGGCCGGCGGCCCTGCCACCCAGACCAACGGCGCGGGAGACGGCGCGTGACCCGGAAGCGACGGCAGCGGCGCGCCGGCCGCTACCTCGCCGGCGCCGTGGCGGTACTCGCCGCCGGAGCGGCCGTGGCGGCCGCCGCCGGCATCGGCCTGCCCGGAAAGGCGGGCAGCGAACCTGCCCGCAGCACCCTGCCCCCGGCCACGGGCACCGTCGTCCGGCAGACACTGACCGACACCACGACGGAGACCGGCAAGCTCGGCTACGGAACCGCCACCACGCTCAACGCCGGTGCGGTCACGGGCACCCTCACCTCGATCGCCGCGCCGGGCTCCACCGTCTCCCGGGGCAGGCCGCTGTACAAGGTCGACGACAGCCCCGTCCTGCTGCTGTACGGGACGCTTCCCGCCTACCGCGACCTCGCCGTCGGTACGAAGGGCGCCGACGTGGAGCAGTTCGAGCGGAATCTGAAAGCCCTCGGATACACCGGGTTCACCGTCGACACCACCTACGACGCGGCCACCGCGGCAGCCGTCAGGGCATGGCAGAAGGCGAGCGGCCTGAAACCCACCGGCACCGTCGCCTTCGGCCGGGTCTCCTACGCGCCGGGCAGGATACGGGTCGACGCCGACAAGACGGCCCTCGGCGGCCCTGTCGGTCCGGGCCAGCCGGTGCTCGCCTACACCGGCTCCAGCCGCGTGGTCGGCGTCCAACTGGACATGGCCGACGCCGAGCTCGCCAGGACCGGCACCCGCGTCGACCTCAAGCTGCCGGACGGCCGGACCGTCAAGGGCCGGGTCACCGGGACGACCACCGTGATCGACCCCGGCACGGCCGCCGGCGGCACTCCCGCGGCGCCGTCCACGAAGATCAGCGCCACGGTCGCCTTCGCCGACGAGAAGTCCGTCGCCGGCCTCGACCAGGCGTCCGTCGACGTGGTCTTCACCGCGTCCCGCCGCGAGAACGTCCTGACGGTCCCGGTCGCGGCGCTGCTCGCGCTGTCCGAGGGAGGCTACGGCGTGCAGGTCGTCGAAGGGACCAGGACCCGCATCGTCGCGGTGCGGACCGGCCTGTTCGCCGCCGGCCGCGTCGAGGTGTCGGGCTCGGGCCTCACCGCGGGTCTCGTCGTGGGGATGCCCGCATGACGGTGCCCCCGCGGACCCTCGCGGAGCAGCCACCACCCGGCGACGAAGCCCCTGAACCCGGCGGCACGCTGGTCGAACTCACCGACGTGCGCAAGGAGTACGCGGGTGGTGTCGTCGCGGTCAGCGGCGTGAACCTGTCCCTCGGCTACGGCGAACTCGTCGCCATCGTCGGCCCGTCCGGCTCCGGGAAGTCCACCATGCTGCACCTCATCGGCACGCTCGACCGCCCGTCCTCCGGTTCCGTGCACATCGAGGGCCGCGACATCGCCGCACTGTCCGATCGCCGGCTGTCCGCGCTGCGCGCCCACCGGATCGGCTTCGTCTTCCAGCACTTCCACCTCGCGGCCGGGCGCACCGCCCTCGACAACGTCGCCGACGGCCTGCTCTACACGGGGATGCCGCGCCGCGAACGCACCCTCCGTGCCGAGGCCGCACTGACCCGCGTCGGACTCGCCGACCGCCTCACACACCTCCCGCACGAACTGTCCGGCGGGCAGCGCCAGCGCGTGGCCGTCGCGCGCGCGGTGGCCGGAGACCCCGTCCTGCTCCTCGCGGACGAGCCCACCGGCAGTCTCGACACGGCCTCCGGAGAGGGCGTGGTGGAACTGCTGCGGGAGTTGCACGCCACCGGGACGACCGTGGTCGTCATCACCCACGACCGGGAGCTGGCCGCGACGCTGCCCCGGCAGGTCACCATGCGCGACGGAAAGGTGCAGTGACATGACCCTCCGCCACCCCCCTGCCCGCCTGCGCCCGAGCGACGTCCTCGCGGTCGGCGCCGTCGGCCTGCGCACGCGCCCCCTGCGGGTGTTCCTGTCGGCACTCGGTATCGCCATCGGCATCGCGGCGATGACCGGCGTCGCGGGCATCTCCGCGTCGAGCCGGGCCGACCTCGACGCGCAACTGGCAGCGCTCGGCACGAACCTGCTGACCGTGGCACCGGGCGACTCCCTCAGCGGCGGGACCGCCACGCTGCCGGCCACGGCTCCCGCGATGATCTCGCGCATCGGCCCGGTGGAGAAGGTCGCCGCGACCGGGACGGTCGCCGGTGCCAAGGTCTACCGCAGCGACCGCATCCCGGCGGCCGAGAGCGGCGGCCTGGTCGTCACGGCCGCGGATCCGAAGCTGCCGGAGACGGTGGGCGCCCGCATCGCCGACGGCACGTGGCTGAACGCCGCCACCGCGCGCTATCCCGCCGTGGTGCT
>Ga0136643_10019567_pt1 | contig 10231 bp, 7 predicted proteins | sample TergutLab28metaG_FD_96883 | JGI IMG/M metagenome (GOLD analysis project Ga0136643, IMG submission 96883) | Labiotermes labralis P1 segment gut microbial communities from Petit-Saut dam, French Guiana - Lab288 P1 (version 3) (version 3) | ecosystem: Host-associated > Arthropoda: Insects >... | reverse complement strand
GTAGTGCGAGCAGGCGTGGGCTGAGTTGCCTATTAGCAAGGGGCAGTGATGCGGTGATCAGAAAGCTGCGTCGTTGCATCCGCCGTAGTGGAACGACCACGTACAGTGAGTGACCTCCCCCCCCCACCTACCATACACTATCTCTTTCCACCACATCCCAAACCCCCAAACCCAACACCCGACTGGATACTCACTGATAATCGACATGGAACACTAAACATGATCAAACTTCTATCAGTTCACTGGTGCATAGGACGTGGTCGGTTCTCTCGACGCCATAATGTGCAATATACATGCATATTAATTATTTTATTTTTGGAAACGCAAATAATATATTAAAGGGGATAAACAACTGAATTAGCCTAACTCCAGTACCTCTACATTCTGTTCTACATAATATTTGTCTTATTTACATTATCACACTCAAAAATGCTTTATCTACAAGACCTCTATCTCCGCACAGAATTAAAACTGAGAATTTGGCGAACAATTTATTGCAAATTACAATTTTCGGGGTACAGACAAATGACGAATTTAAAATAAGAGATGAAAGCAGTAATTCAGCCGAAGCTTTCGTACGCATCTACCAAACTACACGGCGTCATCACATCCCAGTAAACTGTAATCTTAACGGGTATTCGTATCTTAAACAATATCAGATTGTTTAAAAGATATATGAATCGGTAAGTCGAGAGACATGAAATTGCAAATTTGCCTCCTTACGTACAGTGATTCATAAGCAGACGCACAGGACGCGTTACTACAAGCTTAATCTACGGATAAACAATATGGCGACTGGACAGATAAACCTAAAGTTTGTTCTCTAATTATCCTTAGTTTCATATTCAAGTTCTCCTTTATCACCCTTCACGGAACACAGGAGAGGTCCGGTACATTCCGAAATAAATAAACGCAATCCGTATCTCTTAAACAGCACAATAGACAACGTTCTGAAATCTATAATCTTCTGGGATTTTACGCAGAGTAGTATGGTAATTCCGTACCAACGTTTAGCGACAACCTATCGGTACCACATTCAAGGGTCAAGACGTAAATTTGCGAGTTTATTGTATACTTCATTACAGCACTTCGTGATGCCTTCTCTAAAAAAATGTATTGTTGTCAGTTGTCTTGTGTGTATTGTTGTAGCTGTCTTGTGTGTATTGTTGTAGTTGTCTGTATTGTTGTCATCTTATGTGTATTTGTTGTATTATGTGTGTATTGCTGATTTTCCTTTAGAAGCCGGACTGCTGGCTAGAAGTCAGTATCGAAAGGTCCTGCGACCGGCCACCTCGACACAGGTTTTTATTGGTTTCCCTGTGTCTATAAGCAAATGCTGAGATGGCTCCCAAGATTCCAAGTTGCCACTACATGCTTCTCATATAGCCCTCCGGACTTAAATTTAGTAGTAACCAATTTCGTATTTCGTATACATGTAAAATAACCACTGCCACCGGGTGACAACCCAATTGCAGTTTATTATTATTAAGTCCACGAATGCTTGAGCCCTAAAAATGGGACCAATAGGTTTTCCCGAAACGTCGGTATGGAATTGCCGTTCTACGCTGCGTAAAATCCCATAAGTGCTTAGATCTCATTTACGGAGGAAGACTGCAATCATGCATAGACAATATTCTGGTTAAACAAAGTGTTATGCCCAATCCTATTTCGGCAGGGTACTACCGACGAGCACCATTTTGTTTTTAAATATGCGTCCTGCGTTATATTCTTATAATAAAACCAACTAGATGCACTAATTTCTAGAATTTATTTTTTGGAATAAAACTCTACATGTTTCGGACAGTTCCTCTGTCCATCATCAGGAGTTTTTCACTGTACACACAGCAATGGTATATGTCATACAGGTTAACTGACAGCTTGCGAGCAGCACATATACCATTGCTGTGTGTACAGTGAAAAACTCCTGTGCAGGATCAGGATGGATCCTGCTCGCAAGCTGTCAGCAAACCTGTATGACATATACCATTGCTGTGTGTACAGTGAAAATATCCTGATGACGGACAGAGGAACTGTCCGAAACATGTAGAGTTTCATTCCAAAAATAAATTTGAGAAATTGTGCATCAAGTTGGTTTTATTACAAGAATTTGTCACGATGCACGGTCACATGAACGTTCATGAACGTCAAATGCGTCCTGCCGTAGCATGAACACAGGACATGAAATCGCATTTCGTAGGTGCTTCTACGAGAGAACCTCTAAGGACCATTATCCGAGTGGCATGACACTCCAGGACCTACCAGCGGACACACAGCCATGTAAACAAGTCTCACTTATTTAATATGGAGCCACAACTGGCGATACAAACTGCTGTCTCTCGCTTCCAGTTGTTGCCTCTCTTGCCAGTGGGCAAACAGACTGTTCAACACAAAGCACGGCTAGGGTTACAAATGTCTCTGTAAAGTTTACATTAATTAGCATTGAAACAAGTAACTTAACACGACATTCCCTCGTTGCAACAACGTATTCAAGACAAAGGGCTCAGTCCACACATACATGAGTGCTGATAAGTCTTTAGCCCGACCAGGAAGGAAACAAGCTAATGTTTCTGTCAGAATGGCGTGAATTTACTTCGGCGCCTTGCCTTGCACGAAAAAAAAAACTTGATGACAGCTCACGTCTCGATATTGTTCAAATCGCGCGCGTCCCTGACATGCTTCCGAGCTTGTCTCCTTCCTGGTCGGGCTAAGGACTTATCAGCATCCCTGTAATTATAATATGAAGTACTGCACTTTTTATAGGAACAAATCGAATTTTAAATGTCGAATCGCTGGTAATCCTTCCTATTTGGGAAATTTAGGATTAAAATCCTAGCCGGGAGACTGACTTTCAGATGGAGGTTCATATTATTTTCTCCAGTCTGTGTAGGCAAATTCTGTGCTGGAAACTTGAAGTTACTCTACTATAGCTTCCATAAATATATTTTCCACTTCATTATGCCCTTGTAATTATGAACGAATTATTGGGAGCTAAAGAATATTAGCTACTGGGGACTGTTCCATAAATAATGAACAAATAAAAAACAGTAAAACGTGTAACTAAGGAACGGGAAGTCGGAAGTTTAAGAATAATTGAAAAAAAATTATTTGCAGTCAAAATGCAATCCCAAATGCAGTATACGGTACGTCATCTGTTTGCTCAGTGACACTACTCGCACAGCACACGATAGGACTGTGTTGTTAGCATGGGTGACCGAATGAAGTAACTTAATTACGTTGCCTGATTATCACTAATAACGCAGTTTGTACTGGACTCGGTCAGCGCTTCGCTCCTGCTTAGTATTCTCGGGGCGCCCAATTCGAATACTGGTTAACACGATACAATTTGAACGTTATCTTCAGCATTCAATGGATTGTGGGGTATTCCTTCCCGGGAGCAAAAGGGCCGGGGCACGATGCTGACCACTCACCTCCATTTATCGTTATGGTTAAGAATCACTGGAGCTATGCCTCTCCTCCCCTTCACGGCGTGGACTCAGTCAACTTCATCTCTGCGAGATTTTAGATTTCCGCCGCCCTGTAGTTGAGGCCCTCGTTCTTCTGTCACGTTGCGAAAAGTACGTTGGTAGTTGCTAACCGACGATTCGGGAAAGCCTATCGATCCCATCTTGAACGGTAAAACTGTTGTGCCGTAGTGAGCCTCAAACCCGGACACATGGACTGGGTTCGAGATTATGATTTCATGTTAAACCTGTTTCCCCTTTCCCCTTTTGCGACCACTACGTGTACCCGAGACGGATTCCTTACCCATCAATCCGGTCTTATCGTCGGAAACGTTCACTAGAAAACAGTTCAGAGGGTCAGGGTCGTACAGCCGCAACTATAGCACACATATCCGGGCACTCTATATGTTCTAAGTTGAAGTACGAGAGTGTAATAAGCACGTACGTGTTCAAGAATGAACAAGAGCTTGTGAACAAAGTGTTTATGTTGTATGTGCTCCAGGTTAGTTTGTTAAATGAGTTGTTATGGTTATGGTGATGTGTTACTTGCACCCAAACCAAGCCTCCACAAGGACCGGTACACTGTCAGAGACTAATTCACCCCGAATAGCAAAGGCCTCAACTTCACCTTCACAGATCCTCAATGTTCGAATTACAGGCCTATTAGAGGACCTTTCAGATATTTCAGACAGGCAGCGATAGACCAGGATCTGAACTGGCATTACCGAGAACGACAAGAAACATGAATTCCGGAAATACAACCATTAAGTTGTTTTGAGTCCTTTCCTCTCTAACGGGGAAGATGTCAATATAGTACCAAGATAATGGCCGTTCCATTATATGGTTTTGAAACACGGTCTTCCGCCATTAGGAAAGACCGCAGACTTACGTTGTTTGACGAGAGGATGCTAAGGAATAGGTTAAAGATGGGCCAGAGAGAAAGACAGAAAGTAAACGAAGAATGGAGAGAATTACATAAAGTCGAGCTTTATAATTTACACTCTTCACCAAATAATGCTGGGAAGAACAGAGCAAGACAATTTAAAGTTGTGTGGTTCGTAGCACTCATGGGAAACATAAATTAATGTAGAATATTTTGCAAAAGTCCTAAAGAAAAGACAAAATGTTTAATATCTAGATACAGACATGAGAATGATCTCAACAGACATCTGAAATGAACAGGGTTCGACGACGCTTATTCGATTCAGCTGGAACGGACCATGGCACAGTGGCTGACAGTGGCCGGCTCTTGTAATAAGGCCAACGGTCCTTGGCCTTACATACAATGAAGTGAAATTCTCTGGTCTATGGAGTTGAGGAAACTGGGCTACAAGCATGATGTTGCTTCCCATCATGCCCTTTATTACTGCAGACATCCCATTCCCGAACAGTTCTCAACATTTTTGGTCATATCTTAAACATATTCAAAGCCTCTACGAGATATATCCACAGAAACACTAGTCTAACCGAAATTCCCTTGAAAACAATCTAGGACCCAGTAGTTAAGTACCACGTCAGTTAACATCAAAGTCTGTGAATTTTTTTCCATACAGTTGACTTCCATGCTTAATATGTTCATAGAATAAATAGCGACTATTTCCCTAACCGAATTCACTAGTTGGTCCTTTATAGTGAAGAATCATCCCGTTTCCTGTGAGGTAGGCACTGAAGTTTTAAACACAATTCTGACGCACTGTAACACTAAAAGTTTATGGAATTTGCAAATACAAGGCGGTCAATATAATGTTGTGGTATTTATACCATTATAACGTGGACATCTATGAAGCCTTCTAGGCACGAGGGTGGTTATATATGGTATGTTTACTGTAATCGTCATCATCACAATTGTCGCCACTGCTACCAGTCACATTATGGTGTACAAGTGAACAATGCCATAGGCTTGACAATAGTCGCGGTTAATTACGTCATCAATCGCAGTTCAATCCGATGTCATCCTTGCATACACCATTCATGGGAACACTATGGAATGCTAGGAATTGTTTCAAGTACTGTTTTGTTCAAAGCTGAAATAAATATACAACATGGTACATATCACTAGATATTTGCACACATATGTACTCCAAAACAACGCCAAATAGGTGTGCCCAAAATTGGCACGCAGCAAATCATACTGTGAAATCTCACACAAGCATTCCAGTTATGTTCTGAACCCCCTGCAAGATAAACTGATGATTAATGACAGTTGGCATTGTAATCTTTTGCTGAATGAGTAACAGGGTCTATCTACTGGATAAAGCACGACCAGCAGCACATTCTGAAAATGGGTCTAAAACATTCCCAATATGCAAACACATTCCAAAAATTCATGTGTACAAGTTGAACGGGCGTTCATTGGCTCAAATGTGGAACATTCACGAGTGTCTAAAACACCTTTTTTTATTCATCTCAGGATTTAACCAACTTGATGCACAAAATTTGTTTCACGATATGTTTTATTTCATATCTCTACATGTTTCGAGCACATGTGCTCATCATCAGGAGGTCAAAACTGCATTACACAGCCTCTGGTATCATCACACTGAAACAAGTGAGTGGTCCTATAGGTTTGATGATACCAGAGGCTGTTTAATGCAATTTTGACCTTCTGATGATGAGCACATGTGCTCGAAACATGTAGAGGCATGAAATAAAACTTATTGTGAAACAAATTTTTTGCATCACGTTGGTTAAATACTGAGATAAATATACTGAGGTACACGGTCAGCAAAACGTTAGAAAGGTCCAAAAACATCGTTTCGTTCGATCTTCACTTGTAAAAATCAACAAAAGCGCTTCCTTATCTGTCATGTTTTGTTATTCAAATTGAAATTTTACAACGTGCACAAATTGACACAGGCTTTACTGGTAAGGTACACTACCAAGCCTAGGGGTAACGATTATAATGATTATGATAATGATAGTGATGTGATATCACTAGCTGTGGAATACGGGGAAGCTCAAAGACTTTCAGTTCGAAACAGGAATTATGGGATCCTCTCATTTACAACGTTTCGGTATTATATTTGACAACTGTATCAGAATCTGCGAGGGGAAATGGACTAAAGTACAGGAAGCCTTAAAACCTGTTGTAATGTGAGTTTTCTCATCAAACAGGCGCAGACGTACTTATGTTAAAAAAAATTTCCCCTTTAATTTAATGATGTATAACCTGTGTACGTAAATGTGTAACTGAGACGTCCGTTAGTGCTCGTCACTTTGCTGCACATAGCCGAACGGTTTCATATTAGAGTTCGAAGTATGTGGGATTATTAAGCCACGAAAGCAACCAATTTACGGACTTAAAAGTTATGGACATTTTGGCGTTGGAATTTAATTAGTCAGTGACCATACATGAAAAACGCATCACCATAAATGAAAAAGTTACTAACACCGTCACTTACAGACACACACTCCTACGATTCTTGACGATCTGTTTTACATTTACCGATCGATTACAGGTTATATACAGGTATACGTTATATAGAGGTATATGTTATATACAGGTGTACGTTATTTCTGACAGTGTGACATGCGAATATTTGCAATATGCCAGAGGTACAAAATTTACATTTATTATACCAAAGGTCATTCAGTATAAAATTGGTTAGAAAAACAAACGATACACAAAATTAAATATCTCCAACCAGCAGAAAGTGGTTAGAGAATTCTGTTCGCGGAGAACAATGTTTACTTGAGGATTCCGTTCTTCTGCGATGTGATGGCGCCCCAATCGGTAGTCGGATCCCGACGTTTCGGTGAAACGTAGCGTCCCCCCGAATTACTTTTCTGTAACATCTGATCAACCAATTACCCACTGACGCATTAATAAATCCCACAAGAAATGAATTCTTACTTTCACGGCTGCAAAAAAGCTCAAGACCCACACAGTAGTTAACCCTTTAAATGCCGAGTTAAATCCCATCTGCCATTTGCTAGCATTATTAGGAGCCCACCCTATTCTCCACGTTAGCAGGATAATGGTTAATTTGTTAATTTATTAAACCTCTGTTTATATAACAGTGCCAGTTGCTCAGTGCTAATGGTTACACGATTACTAAAAGACGAATTAGGGGGGAAAAAACTTTCAAGCTGTCGTGGCCAACTCTACTCTTCTCTGTATATCGGAACACCAAAGGTAGATCTTATCCGCGTCGATAATCCGTGATTTCGACGGCTGTAGGGAATGGTGCATGTTATGTGATTACGTTTGGTGCAGACAAGGAAAACATCACAATGACCTGGATCAAACCTGATGTCTGAGTGAGACTTTAAATGATTTACAAAAGGCAAGGGACCAGACCCCCAAGGCCCCCCCGGCCCCCCCCCCCCCACGACGCAGTCAAATTAAGGAGAAAGACAGAAAACAGGCCTCCACACAACTACAGAACCACACACCTGCCCAGCACACCTCCACAATAGCTTTACTCTTGTAAATAAAAATAAAAAACCCGTATGTAGAGATCTATACACCACGTGTGCGCGCGCAATGCATATAGTGCGAGATCATAAGCCAGTTCTCTTAAAACAACCTGACGATGGCCAGTACGGGCCGGAACATGTAGTCGTCCATTTAGCCATTAAATACACCTATGTGACGCAGTTGTGTTTGACTATATACAATTTCCAAGTACGCGCTATTCCAATACTGTGCTGGAAGAAGTGAATAAAACCACGATAAACCTCAGTGAGGGAAGTCGATGTCTTGATCGAGATTCGAACCTAAAACCTCCTGTATACCGGGAAAAAGGGCTACTGCCTAAACAGCCTGCTCGGTGAAAAAAAATATGCAGTTTTCGTGGGATGAAAACTGCATTCAATGTCACACCGAATTAAGATTGTAATCACACGGATGTTGACATTTGCTTCAATACGACACAGAATTCCCCCCTAGCAGGCTACTAGCTGAAGCTACACCTTGGTGTCATGCTTCAGATCCACCGCCATACTGCCACGTGGCGGCTTCCTAATGCCTTCGCTTACACTGCAGCGCCACCACGCAAGTGTATGAGGAAGAATCTGTTATACCAAACACTACGGGGTCAACGAAAATAGGCATTATCGCCCAAAACGGTAATAACGGAGGGAGTTAGAAAAGAAAGATAAAGTGGATCATTCAATAAGCAGTCGCATGAAGACAATGGGATAGGCGGGAGGACGTCTGTACATCTATCTATACTCTGAAGACAGAAGCAGTATATTCCTCCGAATACATCACCGAGCAAGTGCCAGGATGATCGGTATCATAAACTTCGAATGCCATGACAGGTGTGTGGCTGTACCTGCCATGGGGTCAATTGTGCAAAGACTGGCTCCACGGAATACATAACTTCGCGTACAAACAATAAATACGTGTAATGTGCCGGTCAGTATGTAACACCCCCTGAAGAACTCCCAACGTATTTTACCGTTTTGACAAGTACAAACATTCATTGCAGATTGAACAGTAGGTCTGCACTGAACATTGCCACGTATTACTCATGTTACTGTTTAACTTCGAATATCCATTAACTTATTCTCAGAGTACAACCAACAAGACGCAACTTTTCTCAATTTGTTTATTTCTGTAAGACGCTCTGCATGTTTCAGACGGTTTTTCCGTCCATCATCAGGAGCTCAAAACTGCACATACAGCATCAGGTATTTGTCAGTCCGTTACTGCCACCTAATGCTAGCAGTAGGTCGCAGTATCGGTCTGACAAATACCTGATGCTGTATGTGCAGTTTTGAGCTCCTGATGATGGACGGAAAAACCGTCTGAAACATCCAGAGCGTCTTACAGAAATAAATAAATTGAGAAAAGTTGCATCTTGTTGGTTGTACTCTGAGATTATATTAGCGATGCCCGGTCCTACGAATGTTAAATTGAACGTTAAATCCATTAAATTATTAACTATTACAGTTTTGACACACGTTTCACTCAATACAAAAGAATGAATTAATACTTTCCAAATCCTGACCGCTTCTTCATAGAACTTAAGTGAACTTCCTAATTGATAAAGCATTGTAAAATACACTGAAATAAAAATAGAGGAAAAATACTACGTACACACTTCGTAGTAGATACATGTAAGGTACGAAATATCGAAACTTTACGTGGGTTTTATCCAAAAAAGTGACGTCGGAATAGCTCGATCGGTACAGAATGTAGGCTAGGCCCTGGATGATACACAAATTGCGGTTTGCTTTCCCATAGGAAGAACACAGGCTCTGGGCCCTACCCAGCAGCGTACCGGAATTAAGGCGGCCAAGGCTTGAAGCTGACCACTCACTTCAAAATTGTGTGCGAAATATGCCTGCTTGGAAGTATATCACACATTGCCTATATGCTTTCATGGCAAAGTGGTAGGGGAAAGATGCAAACTTTTTGCCCTATCTGATCAAAATATTGGGTCCCATTTTGTCGATGGAATCGGGTGCAACTTTAACTTCACACACGATCATGTAACCGAAGTACCTCACCTCTAACAGTGTGACATGAGGTCAAACATTCCTTTAGGGAAGCGATTTTACTACATCCTGAATAGAAATTCTATCAACAGTCATAACAAGTTTTTCAATAGACCTGCTAGTTCACCTACTGTCTCGGGAGTTTACATGTTTACTTGGTTTGTTACTTTACTGCGGGCGTAAAACGTAAAGCAGTACCATTACAGGCCTGGAGTGGCCCAGAGGGTTCCAGGAAGTTAAGGTTCCCAGATTTCATGACAACGGCACAGGATGGTGGTAAGGTTGTCAGCCTTATGCACCGGCCGCCTTTACCCCCAGGAAAT
>Ga0136643_10019566_pt1 | contig 10231 bp, 9 predicted proteins | sample TergutLab28metaG_FD_96883 | JGI IMG/M metagenome (GOLD analysis project Ga0136643, IMG submission 96883) | Labiotermes labralis P1 segment gut microbial communities from Petit-Saut dam, French Guiana - Lab288 P1 (version 3) (version 3) | ecosystem: Host-associated > Arthropoda: Insects >... | reverse complement strand
CGTGCGGTCATAATGATTTCTCACTTTCATAAAGAATGTTCATTCGAATTCAATATAACATATGTTGAATTGAGTGCACAAGTGCAAAAAATAAAGAAATTGACTTTCAGTCGGGTCTGAGATAAAATTTTCTATACCAATATTGTTCTGTGTGCAGAACTTTTGGTGAGATGTGGAGTTGAGGATTGGAAATATGTGAAAGTGAAATAATTTGCAAAACTTTGCATCAATAAAAAATTTTAAAGGACAAGTAGTGATATGAAAAAAGCAGAAATGACTTCAAGAGAGAGAATTATGGCAGCAATCAGACATGAGCCGACAGATAGAGTGCCACTTGATTATTGGGGTGTTGATGAGATTACGACAAAATTAATGAAACACTTTGGGGTCAAAGATATGATTGGGCTGGCAAAGGCTTTGGAAATAGATTTGATCATGGGTGTCGGTGCGAAAATGATAAAAGAGGGGCGACATGGAGATTGGGATGTTGAACATAAAAGGATACCAACGCCTGACGGTAGCGGATTTTATGACGAGCCAGTTTCCCATCCGCTTGCAAAGTTTGAAACGATTGATGAAATTGAAGCAGGATATGAATGGCCAACAACAGATATGTTTGACTATTCGTCAATAAAAAAAGAAGCGCAATCTTTTAGAGAACAAGGTTTTGCAGTAATGGGTGGCTACATTTCACACACATATCATTATTCAGTAATACGAGGAATCGAAGAAATGTTATTCGATTTCGCAGGCGAACCTGAACTTGCAGAGTATATTCTTTTTAAGATAAACGAGTTTACGTCTGCACACACCAAAAAAATATTGGAAGCGGCAGACGGATTAGTTGATATAACTCAAGTGACAGATGACTTTGGAAGTCAGACAGGTTTGCTTATGAGCGAAGAGATGATTGAACGATATTTTGGTAAATATTACGTATCCAATGTCGCAATGGCAAAAGGATTTAATGCCCATGTTTTTCACCATGATGATGGTGCGATCATGGAACTTGTTCCATGGATTGTAGAGAAGGGCTGCGAGATGCTCAATCCGCTCCAATGGCACTTGCCCGGGTGGGACTTAAAAAAGCTAAAAGAGGACTATGGCAATAAACTATGCTTCCATGGTGGAGTGGACAATCAGCTTGTATTGCCATTTCAGGGTGTCGCGGAAGTCGAAGCAGAGGTGCGAGCGTGCATTGATAATCTATATTGTGACAATACAGGCTATATTTTAGCACCTTGTCATAATATTCAAGCAATCACGCCGATAGAAAACATTTTGGCGATGTACGATTGTGCAAGAGAGTACGGAGTTGCAAAGTAGTTACATTTGCACCGGCACTCTGACTTTAAATCGACCATGAACAACAAAAACTGAATAGCGCACCTGAAACGAGACGAAAGCTTTTTGCTCTAGTCTCGTTGCTACAGTTCAGACGACACTCGGCAAGAGAAGACAGGGGGACAGGTCCCTTGTCTTCCACCCTCTGTCTCCACCTATTGTAAGCGCTCTACAGCGAACCTGCTCCATTGTCTTTGAAGACAAGGGACCTGTCCCCCTGTCTCCCCCCATCCCCCCTGTCTTCTCATGAGCAATAAAAAAGTAATAAAATTAAATTGACTTTCACGCAGTTCTGATATAAAATCTAATTAGTGGAAACAGTTCCAAATGCAGAACAGGCGTAATCGCGAAAACAATGTTAAACACAGACCTATATGTGGAGGTGTCTTATGAGAGTATTAGCTGTTGGAGCACATCCTGATGACCTTGAAATTCTTTGTGGAGGCACGCTGGCAAAATATGCAAAGCAAGGGCATAGTGTAACTATGGCAGTCCTCACAAATGGAAATGTAGGGCATCCCGAGATAGATTTACCGGAAATGGCTCGCATACGTAAAGCAGAGTTTGAAGCTGCCGCTGCACTTATTGGTGCTGAAACAATATGGATGAATGTTGACGATGAGATGAGTGTAGTGGATTTACCATCTCGTCTGCAAATGGTGGATGCCTTTCGTCAAGCGAAACCCGATGTTGTGCTAACACACAGTGATAAGGACTATCATGTAGACCATCGTAACACTTCGCAGCTCGTCTTTGAAGCTGCGCCTTTGTCGTGTGTGCATAACATCAAACGTGACTTACCACAATTAGACAAGCAACCGCTAATTTACCAGTTTGACACGCTGGGTGCAATAAACTTTATGCCGACGGAATACGTTGATATTACAGACGTTATGGAATTGAAAAAAGCGATGTATCAATGTCATAAATCCCAAGACGAATGGATGCGAACTGCAACCGGATTTGATGTCACAGATGTAATCGAAAGTGTGGCGAAAGTTCGTGGCTATGCGGCGGGTGTGAAATACGCTGAGGGGTTCAATAGGGTAGATGCTTGGTACAGAGGAACAGCAACAAGAGTTTTGCCATAGGACTATTACAGGCAAACGGTCAACAAACGATAAGCAAGCGACAAGCACAAACAACAAGGTGGATTTGAGGTGAGTGTATTGTGAAGCGTAAATCAATTTCAAACGAAAGCCCTTTATCAAAGAAACGTTGGAAGAGGTGGAACAGCGACCAAATAATTCTGCAAGCCATTGCGGTTGCAGGAATATCATGGTATCTGTTGTTCTTTTACGTTCCCTATATCGGTCTGACGATAGGGTTTAGGGAATTCAGGCTCACCGATAGCTTGTTCGGAGGCGAATGGACGTGGGTTGGACTTCGATATTTTCGTGAAATGATAAATGATATTCAAATGCCGAGGGTGATACGCAATACGGTGTTTATCAGCTTACTTAAACTTGTCACGACATTGCCTGCGGCAGTTTTGTTTGCATTATTAATCAATGAAATACCCAGAATGAAATTTAAACGCTTCGTACAGTCTGTCAGCTACTTTCCCCACTTTATCCCGTGGATTATCGTATCGCTGATAGCACTGTACTTCTTTTCGCCACAGTTTGGAATGATTAACGATCTATTTATGAGGTTAGGCTGGATAAATCGCCCGCTTTTGGTTTTGTCTGATGCAGACTCATTTTATGCACTTGCTGTCTGGTCAGAGTTGTGGAAAACTCTGGGGTGGTCGTCTATCTTATTTATAGCTGCGGCTGCCGGCGTTGACCCGTCACTCTATGAAGCGGCTGTAGTAGATGGAGCAACACGTTGGCACAAGATGTTTCACATCACATTGCCTGCGATTAAGGGTGTTATAGTCTTAGTTTTCATACTCAATTTCTCAAACATATTTGCAGGGCTGGGCGGAACATTTGAACAAAGCATGTTTCTGGGAAACACAATAAATCACAGTAGGTCAATGGTACTAGGTCATTATGTGCTAAATACCGGCATAGCATTGGGACGATTTTCCTATTCAACTGCCGTTGGACTGGTGACAGGTATTGTCGGTTTAATCCTGCTTACAATTGGCAACCTCGCTTGTAAAAAGTTTCTGGGTAGAGGCTTATACACAGGAGGTGAGGGCAGTTGAGAGTTAAAGAATCATTACCCGATAGAATCTTCCTAATTATTGTCTATGCAATAATGGGTCTGATAGCACTTGTATGCTTATATCCTTTTTACTACAGCATTGTCATCTCATTTAATGAGGGCGTAGACGCAATGCAAGGTGGAATCTATTTTTGGCCGAGGGCATTTACACTTGAAAACTATGCATTGGTATTCAGCGACACTATGATTATCACGGCATTTCTCATGACAGTATTGCGCACAGTAGTCGGGACAGTGGCGGCGCTGTTGTTTAACTCATTATTTGCATATGCACTTTCACGCAAAAGCTTAATTGGACGTAAATGGTATATATACATAGGCATGTTTACAATGTATTTTTGGGGCGGCATCATACCTTTGTTTTTGTTGATTCGCACTCTCGGTATGCTGGATAGTTTTTGGGTTTACATCATTCCTAATTTAAGCGGATTCTTTACAGTACTCATCTTTATCGCCTTTTATAACGAACTGCCCGCTTCTATCTTGGAATCAGCAAAGATTGATGGAGCAAATGAGTGGACGATTTATCTGCGTATTGTTCTACCTATTTCAACGGCTGTTCTTGCAACAGTTGCGCTCTTTTCGGGAGTGGCTCATTGGAACTCATGGATAGAAACACATCTATATATAAGCGATATGAGACTTCAAACTATGCCATATGTGCTGGTACGCATGATAAATCAAGGGCTTGCAGAGGAACAGTTGCGTGCAAGCGGGCAACTATTGGCGTTCGGAGCTACAGGAGGGAGCACACTCACAGGAAACGCTGTGCGTATGGCTACCATGGTGGTCGCAGTTGTACCAATTATGTTAATCTACCCTTTCTTGCAAAGATACTTTGTAAAAGGCATTATGCTTGGAGCAGTGAAAGAGTAGTTTGATATATGTGTTAATTTGACACTAACATTTATTTTTGTAGGAGGAAGATATGAAAAGGATGAAATTAATTGCAACTGTTCTGGCGTTTATGATGCTGTTTGTACTGTTAGCAGCATGTGCAGAAACAGGAAATGATGGTGACACAACGCAGTCGCCTGCACCCGAGACCACAGAGGGCGGTGAGAGCGCCGAGGGACTTGTAACATTAACCGCATTCATGAATAGTCCGGCTTGGAGCGCTTCGACTTGGGGGAGCGATCCTGTATCCCAAAGAATGATGGAGATGACAGGCGTAACATTTACCTTTGAAGTTAACGCCGAGGACACAGAAACAAGGCTAAATCTAATAGTGGCAGGTGGTGACTTGCCTGACTTACTTCACATCCCTCGTGAAAGTCTTGCAACACGGACGATGATTCAAGACGAAATGTTGATTTCATGGGAAGCATTATTTAATGACTATTTACCTGATGCAATGCAAACGTCATTTATTCAGAGGAACGAAGAAATTCTGCGAGGACTTTATGAGTTCACTGGTGAAATCTGGACAGTTCCCAATAACTTTGTTGACAGACGTTACATTGATAACGGTACATACATAATGCAAACACCGGGATATTATGCAAGAGGCACTATGCTTGATGCAATCGGCAATCCGACGCTTGTGACACTGGATGATTTAGAAAATGTGTTACGTCTTGCTGTCGAAAACGATCCAAGCCTGACCGACCCTCTATTCTTGTGGAACCCTGTAAATATTGGTTGGGATGCCAATGGCATAACAATTTTATACCGCTCAATGGGCGGTCGAGCAGTGCAAAACTTCTTTATTCAAGCTGATGGTAGCTTGTCACATATTGCACGTGACCCACTCTTTAGAGATACTCTCATGTTTGTAAACCGTATGTTTAACGAAGGTTTCATTTCTCATAACACGTTCACAGACGGAACAGCCGAGCAAGAGGCAGTAAACGTCAGTGATAACTGGGTTGTTGCAGTAGGACATTACTGGCGCTCAATCGTACCGCAAGATATCTTTGAAGATATAGTGCCGGTACCTCATCTGGCACAACCGGGTGTAGACTACTTTGGACCTGTAATGAACCTCAACGGCGACAACAGTTTATTTGTGTCTGCAACAAACAGTAACCCAGAGGCTACAGCCCGTCTGCTTGATGCAATGATATCTGACGAGTGGCAAGGATTAGCGTCAGGTGGTATATATGGTGAACATTGGGAGTGGGGTGGTCCTACAAATAATTGGCTTATTCCGATTGGCGAAGCAGCAGAGATTTTGGATATAGGCTTTGGCGAGTGGATGGAACTTACAGGTGCTTTCAGGTATCTCTTCACAGCAAACCAAGGACTTGACAGTGCTCTGGCTTGGGGCATGGCATCAGCAGATCCTTGGAGAGTTGAACTATTCAATACACAAAATGCAGGTATAGATGCAACAAGGTGGGAAAACCTAGATCCTCCTGCAGAAACTCTTGAAGGTGCTAGTTTAGCTAGAATCACAGATGACATTCTGCATCCATTTGTAGCTAGAATTGCAATGGCGTCAAATGAGCAAGCAGCACAAGCATTATTTGATGAAATGCTAGCTGATATGGAAGCTCAAGGTTTAGCCGATATTGAAGCGGTATGGAACGCAAATCTCAACAGATAAGTAAAAAAATAAAAAGGCTGGGACTCCTCTATGATTACAGATATGCACACACATTTAATTGACTACGAAACCGAACTATCAGAGGCTCTTAAAAGTGATATAAAAAGATGTGTCAATGAGGAGTCTTGGAAATACAGTGTAAAAGACTATATGAAGGCAAATTCTGCCGCTGATTTAGTCTATGTATTTGGAATTAGGGCAAAAGCCACAGGCTTTTTCTCAGATAATGAAAAAGTTGCGGCTTTTGCCCGGCAAGACCCACAGCGATACGTTTTTGTGGCATCAGTTGACCCTATGGACGCAGATTTTATGGAACAATTGCAATATGTGCATGGCACACTTGGGGCAAAAATGCTAAAATTAGGTCCGATATATCAAGGTTTGCATCCACACGACAAAAGATATAGGCAGATGTATGACTATTGTCAAAAGCACGGACTGCCCATCATAACACATATGGCAGCAACTTTTGCGAGTGGAGTTCCGCTTGAATATGCACGTCCTGCACTTATGGAACAGATATGTTGTGAGTATCCAAACCTTAAAGTCATTTTGGCACACATGGGTCATCCATGGGAGGGTGAAGCAATTGTTTCGATAAGAAAACAAGCTAACATGTTTGCTGATATATCTGCACTATATTATCGTCCATTTCAATTTTATCAAACAATGCGGTTGATGGAAGAGTATAATGCTTCAAGTAAGGTCTTTTTTGGCTCAGACTTCCCTGCAACGACTACACAGGGAACACTTGACGGTTTACGAGGCGTCAATCGAATAATCGAAGGCACTAATTTACCTCCCGTAAGTAGTGAGGTTATTGAAAGCATTATATACAGCAATCCGACTGCTTCTTTAGAGATAACCATGTAAAGAGTTGTTTTAAATGTATGTAAAATGCAGATTTGGTGATATACTTGGCGTTGAAGGTTATTTGGCAATTAAACACATGGAGAAAAGCGATGAAAATAACAAAAGTAGAAGGCTTTGTACTAAAATCCACACGAGATTATGAAAACCCTACAGGCGCCGAAGAAGCTCCCGGCGTTGCCTATTGCTTTTTAATGAAAGTATCTACAGATGAGGGCATAGTAGGTTGGTCGGATGTAGAAACAGCGCCGCATGTTGCATATTCCGTAATAGATGCCCCAAGCACGGGAAGTGGAATGATGGAGGGGCTTAATGCGCTTGTAGTAGGTGAAGACCCATTTGAAACGGAGCGGCTGTGGGACAAAATCTATAGAGGAACTGCATATTACGGGCGGCGTGGCGTTGCTATGCAAGTGCTATCAGGCTTTGATATTGCATGTCACGATATTATCGGAAAAGCGATAAATAAGCCTGTGTATAAACTATTGGGTGGTGGATATCGTGATAAAGTTCGTGCATATGCAAGCACATTGTTTCGACCAACACCAAGCGATATGCAAAAGGCTTGCAATGATTACATGAAACTTGGATTTACTGCAATTAAGTTCGGGTGGGGTGATTTTGGAAAAGACCGGCAAAATGATATTGCTCGTGTAAAAGCTGCAAGGGAAGAACTCGGTCCGGATATAGATTTGCTGATTGATGCGGGTTGGAAACATAATCGTAGTGCTTATGATGCAACGCAATTACTTCGAGATATTGAGGAATATGATATTTATTGGCTCGAAGATTTTTTGCATCCCGAATGTTATGAAGGCTATGCAAAAGTTAAAGAGTCAGGCGTTAAGACACGCATTGCGGCAGGGGAGCAGGAGGCAACAGCCTGGGGCTTTAGAGAACTAATTACAAAAGGCAAAATTGATGTTGCACAGCCCGATTTATCTCGGTGTGGCGGATTCACACAAGCTCGCAAGATAGCGTGGGAGGCAGAAGTTGCGGGTATTGATGTATGCCCACATGCGTGGCTTACTGATTTGCTTACCGCTGCGAGTTTGCATATGAATGCTTTTTTGCCTCGAAGTTTGTTTTTGGAATATAATGTCAGTTCAAGTCCGATGCTTAGAGATATCATTAAAAATCCAGTTATAATGGATAAAAACGGCATGATGGATGTGCCGCAGCTACCCGGATTAGGTATAGAAATAGACGAAAAAGCAGTAGAAAAATACAGAGTTCTTTAAGGGGATAAACAATGGGAAAAATGTCATTTGATTGGATAAAAGATAATCTATATGTCGCAGCTGTTTGTGATATATTAGACGAGCTTGGATATAGAAATCAAGCTATGCACCAAAGACTGCGACCGTTGCAACAAGAGCATTGTACATTTATAGGAAGAGCAAGGACGATGCGTTGGATGGAAGTTGACTATAAAGCCAACGAAAATTATGATGTTGAAATTCTTGTTATGGACTCACTTAAACCGGGGGATGTGGTTATACATTCTCAAGACCCCGGTGGAACAAACGCTCCGTGGGGTGAACTCATGTCAACTGCTGCAAAAATGCGGGGCGCTGTAGGTTGTGTTTGCGATAGTCAAATACGAGATTGTATGAGAATTATGGACCTGGAGTTTCCTGTTTTTTATACAGGCATTCGTCCGCTTGACAGTTCAGGGAGAGGGCAAGTAATGGCATATGATGTGCCTGTACGATGTGGTGATGTGCTTGTGAATCCCAGTGACATAATATATGCGGACTTCGATGGAATTGTTGTTATACCAAAAGAAGCAGAAGCAAAAGTATTTGAACTAGCTAAGGATAAAGCTCACAGAGAAAATATGTCACGAGATGAACTGATGCAAGGACTTACCCTAGGTGAAGTTTTTGCGAAATACGGCGCATTGTAAACGCGAGGAATATACTATTTTATGCAATTGCGAAAGGCAGCAATTACTCCCTCAGTCAGCTTCGCTGACAGCGCCCTCGGAGAGGGAGCCAAGCTTGCCTCCCCCTTTGAGGGAGGTGCCGACGGTAGGAGGCGGAGGGAGTGAGAGCGGAGAAAATTCAATAAACTACTTGCTCGAAAATTTAATATTTGCAAGCGTTTTTGAGTTTCGCAATCGACTATTAGAAGATAATTTTAGGAGGCAAGTTTTATGACCGATCGCTTTAGCGACTTATTGAGGCACAGGCTCGATGTAGATTGGGGGAAAGATAAAGGCCTTTTGGATTTGAATTATCACTCTCTTGGAATTGGTGGCATCCACCCCGAGCCCGCATCAAACGCTATTATAGAAGCCGTGGCAAAATTGAAACCGCAAATGATACGCATCTTCATACAAGAGTTTTTCTATGTTTACAAAGGAAACGGCGAGTATGATTGGACTGCTCTTGATAATTACATGGATGCAGTACATGCAATGGGCGGCGATATCATGGCAACAATTTGCAACAAACCAAATGCCTTGTATCCGCAAATTGACGAAGATGTATGGATGCCAAATGATGTTTCAAAGTGGCAGGAACTTATTTCGAAAATGGTGATTAGATACAGCAAAGAAAAGCCATATGTCACCCATTGGGGTATTGCAAATGAAGTGAATTTCGGGGAACTTGGCGGTTGTCCGTACAAAATCACTAGCCCTGACGATTATTATGAATACTATAAAATCACGGCACCGGCTATCTGTGATGCTCTGCCTGGTGTGAAAGTAGGCGGACCATCTCATGCAGGTGGTGGAGATGCCTGCGCCGATTACATGGTACGCTTCTTGGAACATTGCAAGCGTGACGGCTTAAAAGTTGATTTTGTGACCTACAATTGCTATTACGATTCGGCTGAAGCGCATGTAAGAGAAGGTCGCATTGTTCGAGATGCAATGGATAAAGTAAGTCCTGATGTAAAGCTTTATATGACTGAATTTAACATTGCTATTGACGACGGACTTTCGCTTGAAGAAAAGCCATATGAACCTGCGTGTGCAGCAAGCCTTGCATCTTCGATTTTAGCACTACATGATGACGGCTGTCTTGATGGTAGTTTTCAATACCATATCTATGACCAGTATTGTGATCCACGCCTTTTTGCTCCGTGGTATAGCAGAACTCGTTACATGTCAAGATATTGGAATGACACAGTCAATCGTGTAGGCTTAGTTGATCAAAATGGCAAAACACGCCCACAATACTTTGTTTACGATTTGATGAATAAGTTAAAAGGTAATCGTGTTGAAGTAAACGGTACAAGTAATCTGATTCATGCGATAGCATCAAAAGCTGACGATGAAACAAT
>Ga0136643_10019565_pt1 | contig 10231 bp, 5 predicted proteins | sample TergutLab28metaG_FD_96883 | JGI IMG/M metagenome (GOLD analysis project Ga0136643, IMG submission 96883) | Labiotermes labralis P1 segment gut microbial communities from Petit-Saut dam, French Guiana - Lab288 P1 (version 3) (version 3) | ecosystem: Host-associated > Arthropoda: Insects >... | reverse complement strand
AGACGACGCTAAAATTCTAAGTGTTGTGTTCAAACGACGCTAAAATACCGAGTCCTCTGCAAAGATGATGCTAAAATGCCGAGTCCTGTGCATAGACGACGCTAAAATTCTAAGTTCTCTTCACAGACGATGCTAAAATACCGAGTCCTGTGCACAGACAATGTTAAAATACTGAGCCCTATGTACAGACGACGCTAACATTCTAAGTCCTATGCACAGACGATTTTAAAATACCGAGTCCTGTGCGCAGACGATGATAAAATACCGATTCCTGTGCACAGAAGACGCTAACATTCTAAGTCGTGTGAATAGACCATGCTTTTACCCGGTAAAGACAAAGCTAAGCAAATTATAACGGCCCCTTAGACGTATGTCAGTTAGAACATTTTTGCTGAAAATGAACTGCCGAGTTTTTACATCAAGCCGGTGTGCACAGCACTGACAGACGGTGCAGCTAATTTAAGAAAATAAACACACTGTAATATGAGGTACCGTGTCATGTTACAAATGTGAACTGCGTGGGCATGTCACATCGTGTTACATTGCCTGGCGAGTGTTAACAGGAGCGCTTTTATGAGATGCAAATAGACTGTGCTGTTTAGTAGGCATAACGACGGTGGTTGGTTCTTGATTTATTTAACGACGCTTTTTGAATTGCTTTGGATACATAGTGTGGAATAACGAATACGCTGAATGATAAATTAAGATACAGACGAAGTCGCTGTGCAATATTTCATTGTACCGTTGGTGAATGTTTGTGTTAGTAGCGAGGGCAATCACAAACTACTAGCTGGAATATGGAGTATAGCGCTCGAGGTTCGAACTGGATCCAATTGTGTGGCGGGGAACTGACGGATACGTTTGTTACAGAACGATAAACCTGTTAGTGATTATGAAGACGATGATAATGATTAAAATAAGGCCATGATGTTGTTGATAGGGGGAGATTAGTGTTATGATATTGATGATAACTGTTTCATAGACGTGATGGTAAGTTGGGAAAAAATGGGATAGCTCAGTAGGTATCGTGACTAGCTACGGGTCTGGGGTTTATGTCCCAGCAGGGAAGAGAAATGCGTTTTCTTGATGACGTCCGGGTAGGCGCTGGAGCCCATTGTGTGCATTCTTGACGTAGGCAGGAAGAATTGATCGTTTTTAGATGATGATTGTTTCAAGGCGAATGATTTTTAATTTAAGCAGCGTTAATAACGAAGCATTGATTATCATCGTAATATGAAGGCCGTGAATTTTTTTAAAATTTTCTTGATCATTTTAGATGCTGTTTCGTTTGGAAAGGTGAGTTAATGGAGTGAGGTTCGTTATGAGTCATAGGGGAGGACGAGTTGTCGACCAGTCATTATATTTCGGCATGCAATCTGAAATATTGAAGAACTATTCTGGTCATGTACAAATTCAGAGAGGGCATCTCTCGAGCACAAGACAGAGGCGGTAGCGTTGAGCTAATCTGCAGGTTGGCGCTCGTAAGGAAGTCGGTAGTCATGGTGAAGTTGTCTATGGGGTTTGTATTCGTGGACATGCTGTGTAATAACCAAGTGTGAGTTGAAGATGAAAGTCAAAGGTTCATCTCCCGATCTATCCCTTCGCCCTTTGCTACTAGCGCCAAGTAAATTGGATAGGATCAAAGCGTGCTTCGGATAATGTATATGCTTGTGTTGAGTCTGTCTGAGGAAGCCTTACAATTTGAAACAAAAGATTAACCTTAATTATATTTAAAGGCTTAATTCCTATCGCGCGGTAAACACACTGCGGCTCGGTTATAAAAACCACTCAGTTAATGATGCGTAGGGAATTAATAGCTGTTTGTTCTGAGATTCACACAAAACACATAAATATCCTGTGTGGGCAGAACGTGGAAATGTTATCTGTTAAATCTGGTGTTTCATATCGGACCACATAAAGTTTGGGCGTAAATATTTTATAATGCTTTGATTAACATGACAGACAAATAGAATGAAACTCCGTGCAGATAAGCACAACTACTTTAGAGAAAACTTATGCCTCTATATTCACGAGGGAATGCGCAAATGTTTATACAACTTGTGTTTTACGGAACAAGAGAAGTGTGCAGACACAAGGAAGTTTGTTGTATTCTCCCTTCATTCCTTATGTATTGAACGTCAGGACTGGAATTTCCGCGAAATGTGGTAACTATCTACCAGAATACACGGTGTCACACCTCAGAAGATATTCAGCTACATGACAACCTGAAATATCAGTCTTTAGACTTTGAGATTTGAGGTTACCAGATCTTGTGCTTTGTGGCATATGGTCTTTTGGGATCTTACGCTGTTTAGTTTGGTTCTTTCGAAACGTCAGAATTAACCCCATTTTGTACCATGACATCACACGGAGCCAGAATCCTCACCTTTTAGGTTTTTAATAAATAGGACAAATATAAGACAAATCGTGTCCGCATTTTCTTGACACTTATGCAGTTATGCCTTTCACAGTTTGAAATATCAGACATTGCGCTCACCGATAATCAGAAATTTGCAAATTCTGCCACCAATGACGGTCCTTTCTAGCACTCGCACTCCAGCGAATGCAATAAACTCTGCCGCCTTTGCTTTTCCTTGGTGGCAGACAATTTTGCTCCACGTTGAATTCAAAGTGCGGATTTAACCCACATTTTGCTGGCACCGCCAAATTCGTTCCGGGCGGGAGGGGTGAATTGTTATTCCTGTCTGCCTCACACACAGGGTAGGAAACTTCCGCCACCCTCCTCCCTCCAAAGCAATGAGAGTCATGGAATAATTCTACCGAGAATTTGGCTTCAGTACATGGCTGTAAGGGTGGAACATACCGCAGTGGTTTGTGCTACACACAGGAATTATGTTTCGTGTGCGGACTGGAGTATTTGTCCTTCGGAAACCAAATTTAATGCACATTGTACGTCATACTTACTCCATAGAGCAGAGTCATTCTTGAAAAATAACCGTTTCTAAACTAGTCAAGACCTCAGATTGCGGATGGAGGAACGGCCTTCAATATGTAAGGCAGTTACGAATAAATTGAATAAGCAGTCGCGGACAGCCGACAAGGAGTAGTCCTCCAGCTTGTGGCTCGGGGGAGGTGATAACATCTCCTTACCCTAAAAATTGGCCTTGCTACGAAATGGAATTCGCATTATATAACACAAAAAAATCGGTTTGTACTTCACAGAGAACACTGTGTGCTTTTATGAGAAAGATAACTTTGGAAGCTTTTTAGGAAAAACACGGAACACAGTCAACCACTTTGTGGGTGAAGTGCAGAGTTTATTATATGTTTATGTATATGTATATGTATATATGTATGTGTATGTATACGTGTACGTGTACGTGTATGTGTATGTGTGTGTGTGTGTGTGTGTATGTGTGTACCTGTACATGTACATGCACATGTACATGTACAGGTACAGATATAGCTATAGGTATAGGTACGTGTGCGTGTGCGTGTGCGCGTTCGCGTACGCGTTCGCGTTCGCGTTCGCGCTCGCGTTCGTGCTCGTGCTTGTGTTCGTGTACGTGTGCATGTACATATATATATATATATATATAACATTGTACTTTGTAGTTAAAAATTACGTTTCATATGTAGAAGGAAATTAGATATGAAATGTGCGGCAATATTGAATACCTTATTTTTTAATTTGCTGGGTGGCGCAGCGCTTTGGAAAATACCGAAATTGTATCAAGGTTATGTAAAGATTCGCAATTGTGTACCCATTCGAGGTGTGTCATTTGGAGTGGAAGGAATTTACTCTTTGTATTCTTGTGGGTGACATGGAATATTGTAATGGGTTCATATGCCATGACTCGCACTCTTTTAATGTAACAGAATAAACACCGTTACTTTATCACTTTTTATGGCGAATCGTAATTTCAGCCACACGCGATAAAGATTTAAACAGATTTAAACTCGTTCATGTTATGTCATTTATAAACAAACCTTTTGTATTCCATTTCATATTAACTTCCCAGTACCTCCGGCGGAAAAATAAAAGTATTGCGGAAAGAATCGTGCGAAAGGTGAAGAAGTATTACGTAGAGTAAAGGACTGAGGGAACATCCAGCTTACATAAAGGTGAAGAAAGGCTAACTGGATTGGTCACATCTTGCGTAGGAACTGCCTTCTAAAACACGTTATTGCATGACATATAGATGATGAAGAGAAGACGAGAAATAAGACGTAAGCAGCTACCATATGATCTTATGGAGAAGAGAAGATGCGGAAGAGGCTGTAGACCTGTCGCAAGACGGACTACGAAATGAATGAATGAGTGTAGAATAAAAGTACTACGTCATTGTAAATAATCAGTGTATAGAAGTGTAAAGTTTATCAATTTATTATTGAAATAAATTCAGCTGTAGCTTGTACTTGTGAATACATTCAAACAAAACGGATAATGTGCTTTATTCTTCACTTCTGTGTACTGACAATCACTGTCTTCTCCTGTAGCTGTATCATAGGCACAACTAATTCAGGCTTTGTAGTGATGCAACCATCCTCGTTCATTAGCGTAAGTAGCCTCGTCTTTATAGCTTTCTGCAGCCCTCGTGAATAAAACCTTACCTCCTTATATCCCTTTAAGCTTCCTTCCTACTTCCATTGCGATCTTCCGTTCTGATTGGCCTTTCTTCTTGCGAAGTTCTAGGATGTATTTTTTTGTCTGTTACCGCTTGTGTAGAAATGTGTGTGTGCCCCAGAGGCAGCAATAAAAGGCGCCACACGTCCAGAATGCGTAATATCATACCAGCTATTACGACGACGCTTATAGCAAGCATCATGTGAATGCATGAGTGACTTATAGCTCTTTTAATTGCCAGCAATGACCTCCTTAATGCAGCTAACAAACAATGCCAGTGTGTTGGAATTAAATGTTGTTTTGGTGTGTACAACGTTGGATTGAAATTTTTAATAACAAAGACTCCTGTTTATTATTTTTAATTTTATGAAGTTACTTTAATGGTTGCGAAATTTAGAGGGGATTGTAGCAGGCTTCGTTTCTCATTGAAATCCAGTAAAATCCGTATCATCAATCATCACGATCACCACAGGATTTTGCTTTAGATTAACTGCACCCCTGATAATAATATTTGAATTCCCGGCTTCAAATCTCCAACAGCAGCCTGTCTACCATGAGTGACGTAAAGTTCATTATCTTCAGACGAACAGCTAAACCTCTTTCTTACACATTATTGCCCATTTAACACTCACTGATAATCTTATCATACTATCAGGGGATGGATGAACTAGCTGTTGGTTTTGTTTAACATATCGTCTAAAGGTACAGTATGACCACCCACTTTATACAGGGTCTGTACTTCATCGTTTACCCCAGAACACCAGCTTTATCACGTAGAAATCCTGCGTCCGCTGGGACATCCTTAGACAGCTGCGGCGCTCAGTACAGCAATGACAAGAACGCGATATAGAATGCACTTCTTTGTGAGTGAATGATTAGTTGGTGTTAGTTAACGCCAGATGGCAGTTTTATGAAACATTGAAGCGGTACTTATGTTTCGGTCGACACTGCAGTGTCGTGCTTTGTAGGTAACATAAAGCCGTCTACTAGAAAATTTTGAAATTCATAGTTTGAATATTCGGTCAAATTTTGATCTGATTTTATCCGTCTGGATCTGCTTAATATGCAAACGAAGGGTCAGATGGAAGTGTGTCCGTGGCAATCATACCTGCAGATGCCGTGGAGAAGCGAGTTAATATTCTGTTTACACGCCATATTAAGGGGCCGTGACTGATGTAAATTTATTTCAATTTTCAGATATACTTATCCTTAATTAATCTCTTTCTCTCTCTCCCATCCATCCTACCATCCATTAACCCATCCACTTACACATCTATAAAAGTGGAGTGGAGTCCTCGTTGAGAAGCTAAAACGTTAGGGGTGCTTGTCATTACCAAATTGTATAGGAAATTCTACGTTAAACAGAAAATTGACGTGAAAGTTTATGTATCTGTATCCGTCTTCTTCAGATACGATCTGAACAAGTGCATAAAAATGATGTGTACATAGACCCCTATTGCAGTGACGCGCTGCGTGATGCTTGTAGCAACGTCGCTTTCAGAGCGACATTACCAGTGAACCGGATTATTCATTCATACCCTGCAGTGTAACATATGGCCCCGTAAAGTTGGTGTTTTAAATTTATGGTATGCGCCTGCGCAATGAAGAGTAACATTATTTGTATATTCCTATTCAGTCATGTTCCCTAACTTACTGTGCAACATTTTTAGGCAACTTATAGTGAAGAATTAATTAGACCAATCCAAACCAACTACAAAGACCTCCTTGATCAGCTTATAGTTGGTAAACTCTTCAAGAAATTAACCGCTTTTTATGGAGTCGAAATGTTTGTCTTAAGATGTAAAAGAGCTCACTGTTCTTCTGTACCGTGCAAGAATATAATTTAATCCACATCATTACACTATACGTTTTTGTGAGATTTATTTTAATATTATCCTACCACCTGATCTTATATGAGTGCTTCCTTTTAGGTGTCCCGACGAAAATGTTCTATGCATGTATAGTCAGTTACGCAACAGATGCATGTTTTTTACGTCATTTCCCTAGTCTAATATATGTATTGGTATATTTTGACACAAAACATGGTTTGGATACACAGCACATAAGGTAAAGCCTAGTGTGTGAAATTGAAAAGATAATATTAAAACGAATCTTAGAGAACGTTATATGTATTGGACCGTGCATCATTGTGATAATTGAAGAATAAAAGACCAACTTAATATCACTTGTTATTTTATTTCACTTCGTGTGTGCTCAAAATGTTTCGGACATTAATACACCCATTATCAGGAGACTGAAGAACACTTGTGCTTCAGCCTGCAACACGGATACCACCCCAACCCAACCACACCGAATCTCCAACACACAACGAACCAAGAACAATACGACCGAAGTGGCAATTCAACAGAATAGTCGCAAGCTCCTGATGATGGATATGTTGAGCACTTAAGAAGAGAAATAAAATAGCAAGTGACATCAAGTTGGTCTTTTATTCATCAACTTAGGGAACGTATTTGAAGAAAGAAGAAGAAGAAGAAGAAGAGAGAAAACCCTGTGAATTTTTCCATTTCCTGTAGCCAGAATAATCTTTTAAAACATGCCACCATCATTTCTCTAAAATCTCTGTCATAAGTTATTTATAATTCCTGGTACACCTTTCCCATCGCTTACATAAACCTGCAATTCACACGACGCAAAGTTGCCCCCGCTCAGGCCATGAGAGCCTATGGGGAGTGGAGGTATAACTCCACTAATTCTTTACCTTGGCGCTACATGGGAATTGCTGCTCAGTTTTACGCCTTGGACGCTTTACCAACGGTATCAGTTGAGGAAAGGGCTTTGACGATAATGAGGAAAAATAAAATCTGTTGTCGCTGTCGGGAATTGAACCAGGTTTCCGTTGGCGTCCAGCCTCTAGCATACTCACAGCATCATATTATCTTGGTAAACACAGTGGTAGATGTATATACCAGTGACTTTAAAGTTAAAAATATTTTGTACTATAACCACACAGTGCCTAAGTTGGTTTCTTCCTATATTTTGTATAAGTAGCTTTTGTTAATTCACTTCAGTGTTAAAGTGGTTGTTCTAGGGGTGATGTCTGTTGTCGTGGTTCTAGTTGAGGGGGCTGAAGGCTTCATTTTCAAAACTTCCGAGCTCTGCCAGAACTCTAATCTTGTAACTTTTATGTACGAAAAAAATAAAAAAGAAACAGAAGTCAGAACCTCGTTATGGGAGAGAAATTTTAGAGGATATCATTTTACGCTACAAACATACATTCATTAGGTTCGTTTTGAACGCTGACCTAGCATGTGACGTAAAAGTACCATCTGAACAGGGTCGTATATTTGCAAGGCTTGTTGGCAATAAATCGACGTTGTCATGAACTAATGTGTAAACTGATATTTTGTTAATTAAGAACTGAAACGTAATATCAGTACTGGCCGCCTGTTGGCCGCATTTCCAATTAACGGCTTAGCCACAAGTGTGTGCATGTGGAAGGGCACCAAGTGTTATTTAATTATTTTTTCTAGCCTTCAAGTGTGGTTGACAGTCGAAGGGTGTTATTTCATAAATACTAAAAAAAAAAAATAGTTTCTATTCCACGCTAGCCATGTCAGTATAATTCTGGTGGATATGCAGAGCAGCTCGGGAATCTGAGTACTGCAGTTTTTCATTTAGGTTTAATGGAAATTTATAGGGGTGGCGTTGTTCAAAATTACGTTTTTCCTATTTAGAATTAACGGGGTGAAATTATAGTGTGCTGGGATGTAGGGTTGCTTGCGTCAGATTATAAATTTGAATCGCATTTCGTTTTTATATAGTAACTTATATCTGAAACATATACGTATATAGCAGAAAGGAACTTCTGTGCTGCCTAACTCTACTTTTTAAGTGTTTTTTGCGTTATTTACAAGGTAAGAAAGAACGCCCTGTGTGCAGTATATATCTGCCTATCTAACTGTAGTCAGTGTTTTTATATGAAAGGCTTCTAATAAAAGTTGTCTTTAAATTCCAATTTTGTGATATTGGTTTTTAATAAAGCTCATATTATCTAAAACTATAAATTAACATTTTCATATATTATAAACTCTCTGTCATAATTTATGAATGGTCTATGAGGAAGATTAATAAAATTCACAACGTAGGACGCTTGTGGATAAAGATTGTAAGTGCTGTTGGCATTAAAGTTGAATGAATCAATAGAATGCAAAATATATTCAATAAATAATCTATAAATCCAATATAGGTATAGCTGTCCACTTACTGTTATAACCCTGTGACGCCGCTCTGTAGTAGTAACTGCCTCGTGTTAGTGCAAAGGAATATTCTCTCTCTTCATATGCAATATACTGCAGTCGAGTCAGAGAAACGAAGGACATGGGTGGTTTCCTAAACCTCTTACTGTCATATATTTATGGAGTACTCTCTCTCTCTCTCTCTCTTGTCATGGAGGTTACATTCTTTATGCTTATATGATGGATGACTTCACTGTTTGTGAAAGAATATATAAACAGTAGGAGGTTAGTTTCTCCACGGACATAATATATTCATAAAAAAGTATATATATATATATATATATACACACATATATGTGTGTGTGTGTGTTATGAGTATCTCAAGAAAACCATCCCCAGTGCGGATTATGGCAGACCAAAGAACGTGGACAATGTGGAATATTTCAACTGTTTCGACAGCATAATAACAGGTGATTCAAGATGTATAATTGAAATTAAATTAAATCTAGGTTCGTAATGGCCAAAGTAGCATTCAGCAAGAGAAAGGTCATTTCGCCAGAAAACTGGGTTTAATGTAGGGAAGAAACTATGGAAGCATAGCTTAATATCGCGCTGAAATTTGGATACGTCGGAAAGCATATGAGAATTTGCTGGAGAAGTTTGAAATGTGGTGCTGGAGAAGGATCGAGAAGATCAGTTGGACTGATAGTGTGATAAATTAAGCAGTATTGCATGGGACCAAGGAGGAAAAGAATATCCTACATACAATAAAACTGGGGCAAGCTAACTGGAATGGTTAAATGGTTAGATCGTGCGTGAGAACTGCCGTCTAACAGACGTTATTGAAGGAAGGACAGAAGTGACGGGAAAACAAGCAGGAAGATGTGAGTAGCTACTGGATGAGCTTAGGGAAAAGAGAGGATAACGGAAATTGAAATTGGAAGCAGTAGATCGTAATGTGTGGGGAACTGGTCTTGGAAGAGGCTACTGACCGGTCGTAAGACAGACTAGAGAATGAATGCATGAGTGAATGAATGTGTATATGTATGTATGCATGTATGTGTGTATGTATGTATGTATGTATGTGTATACATGTATGTGTGTATACATGTATGTGTGTATGTATGTATGTATGTAATGTATGTATGTATGTATGTATGTATGTATGTATGTATGTATGTATGTATGTATGTGTGTATGTATGTGTGTATGTATGTGTGTATGTATGTATGTATGTATGTATGTATGTATGTATGTATGTATGTATGTGTTTATGTATGTGTGTATACATGTATGTGTGTATGTATGTATGTATGTAATGTATGTATGTATGTGTGTATGTATGTATGTATGTATGTAATGTATGTATGTATGTGTGTATGTATGTATGTATGTAATGTATGTATGTATGTGTTTATGTATGTGTGTATACATGTATGTATGT
>Ga0136643_10019564_pt1 | contig 10231 bp, 5 predicted proteins | sample TergutLab28metaG_FD_96883 | JGI IMG/M metagenome (GOLD analysis project Ga0136643, IMG submission 96883) | Labiotermes labralis P1 segment gut microbial communities from Petit-Saut dam, French Guiana - Lab288 P1 (version 3) (version 3) | ecosystem: Host-associated > Arthropoda: Insects >... | reverse complement strand
TTAAACCCTTCCACCCTCTCGAAGATACTATTATCAATCCTCACACTCTGAATTCGTCCTGCATTCTGATCTCGAGACATGACCATGTACTTAGTTTTATCAGCACTTACTTCCAGTCCAATCACACTAGTAGCAGCTAATAAAGCTTCTGCATTTTCCTTTAGAGTATATATGCTTCCTGCCAGTATATTAACATCGTCGGCATAAGCCAGAAGCTGATGTGTACCATTTAGTTTCGGCCTTTTACCTCGCTACTAGTATAATTCCCTTAATCGCCACCACCTGCATCCAGAATGACTTTTAAGAGTTGTAAAATTATTGTCCTTCACGTGTCTAAATACATCCATTAAGACGAAACCGTCTGTATAATTTGTGCTGGTTCCAAATGTCTTTGTCGAATCGGAGTTTTGAAAGTTTCATCACCAACAAAACGTGGAAGAGACATCAAGTCGGTGTCGTGGGTGGCGCGGCAGCTTGTTGGGCGCATGCGTACTCTCTCCCTTACCCATGTAATCCGTACATGGCGTTGTGAGCGAGTCAGTGTGTTCCGGAGTGTAGCGGAATGTGGATGTTTTGGTAGAAGGACTGACTGCTAGTGTGGATGAAACTGCGGCCGTTCCACCTAATCGTGTCAGCCGCGCTGTGTACAAATGTTTCAGCAGGTTACAACATGTTTTGTAGCAAAGGAACTACCATTTCAGGTAAGAGAGAGTTTGTGCCTGGTGTATGGATGGTTGGTGAATAGTAGGCTTATGTGTCCTTTTGTAGTGCATATTGTTGAAAAACGAAGCTAAAATAGGTAACTTATAGCATTTGTGATAGTGGGGTATGATCACTTTTCGTCAGATGTTAGATCAAAATGAAGCAGTACATATGTATTCTCTACGTGGGTCAGTGGGGGGGATGAATGACTTATGAATAGGATCTTTTAGAGTGCTATAGACCAGCTTATTTTAACTACCTTATTTTTGTTGCAAAACACGAAAGTGGAGTGTGTTTGACTGTTTTCTGTTAGTCAAATGCGTGTTTATAAAAAGGCGAAACCTACAAAATTTAATGTATGTGATACTGTTCTAAAGATTATAATCGACGTGTACATACCGCGAAGATCAACGAAATAATGGTCCTTTGGTTGGTTTGTTCATTATTTAGTGAATATGTAATGACTCTACTGCATCAGTGACAAGCAACTGTTAACATATCAAACACAAATCACATCTAAAACACATGAAATATAAGCCCCATTTAAGCATTAGCGATTTCAGTAGAGGATTTTACTGCACATCGACGGTAAGCATTATACTGCACTTACCACATGGTTTGGGTGGGTACATCTTATTTTACCTAACGACAATAGTAACTTCAGGGACGTAAAATATAGTCAAATGGGTACAGACGATGTTTAGTTGTATCAAAATGGAGCCACATTGCCCCGTTTGAAGGAATTATTACGTGATTCCCCTTTAAAGATTTGACAAAGGACAGTGGAAACCTCACTCAGAATAAACAATAACCCTAATTAGATTCCATTCGGATATTTTCCGAAAAGAAAGCCCACAGCCTTGCATCTGCACCAGCATACTCGTTTTCTTGGCTAGGTAATAGTTCATCAGCACCCGACGTAATGGTTGTGTCTGCCTCATAAAACGGTCCTCTGAGCCTCATTTGTTCTCTCTTTCCACCTTTTATTTTCGCTTAAAAGTAACGTCAACATGAAACCCTTGGAGACTAACTGAAGGGCGAGCGAGAGTCATAAGAAGTAGTAGAAAAGTAGATGCAAGGGAATTATAAGGAGGAAATGAGAGAATTCATTTCGGCGCGGGGGGGGGGTGCTAAATGTGTTAGTGGATACCAGGTATTCGACCACTTGTCCTTCCGATAGTAATATGGAAATGAAGTCGTTAGGATGATAGAAATTGTTAGTTTGAAGTAAGGGTACGGAATTTTGATTCACAGGTTAACACTAAAGTGCATAATTTGTTTAAAAAATTGTATTTTCTTTAAGCATGGGGACAAATTTGGATATAATAAAGAAAGGGCTGCATTCGAAGCATGCAGTAAGAACTTAAATTTTGAAACCACCTCAAAATGTGTTTCAAAGAGAGGAAATTATTACTAGCCATCAGCCCTAGACCTGTGCTGTTGCTTTGTAATAATTTAAATTGCATATCACATAAAGTGCACTGAATCTAGATTATGACTACAGATAGACGTGCGTCTGGGTCATATAGAAATATCCTCTTTCTCCCTCCTTACGCACAGGAGCTGTGTGGGAATATAATGGTTATTTACACAATCACATGCAACATAAATTAACATTGTGGCGAAATCCATTGGTTCTTGACGTCAGGGTGTGGGCCGGAATAGCTTAGTCGTTACAACCTCTCGCTACGGGCTTGACGGCCCGGGGATCGAATCATGGTGTGGGCGAGATTTTCTACACCCTTCCACACCGGCCCTGGGGTCCACCCAGCCTCCTACATAATGGGTTCCGGGTCTTTCCTGGGGGTAAAACGGCCGGGACGTGGCATTGACCACCCACTTGAATCTAGCGCTGAGGTTAAAGAAAGAGTAGGTCTGTACGTCTACTACATTTACCGCTGCCACCGGGTAACAACCCAATTGCAGTAAATAATAATAATAATAATACAAATAATAATTTCTTGGCCTTCGTGGCCTGTTCTAGGGTGACCTTTACTTTGACGTGACGGTAAATGGTGCATGTTATTACTGGGTTTTAAACGGTTGCTGAAATAGACATGCCTGTCACTTAAGAGAGTCCTCAACTACATTAATTGCTCTTCACCGCGAGTGCACGTGTTTTTGAGCAACAACTGTAACCGCAGTGAGGCTTGTCGATGTTCATGTGCTAACGAAGTTTGCTAAACGAAGGAACTAATTACAGCTTTCATTCACTGAAGTTTAGCTAACTTCGTCACGTAGTAAGACGCTAACATTAATCAACACCATATACTGATGAACATTTTCACTGTTTTTTTGTTCATTAACACTGCTCATAACGATTCTCTAGTCTTGGAACCGTGTTAATGAAATGATTAGTTCATTAGCACAAAATGAATGTTATTTCATTTCATAGTACTGTACCAGCTTGCGTTGAAACCTCAGGATCATGTTGCAGAAATCCGTGATATTTAAGATGAATTCACACTCAAAACATCTCGTAATTAACGAAAGAAATACAGCTAATTAAATTTCATATCTGAAGCAATACAAGTTATGGTAAAACCAGCACTTTGAGCTTAGTACTTTTACCATTCTTGTGGCGATTCATAACCTCTCTCTTTTTTTGGTTAATTCTGCATAGTCTATGACCATGCATATAGATGATTCGATAGGAAGGTAAAAACAACAAATGCACATGAACATATAAGAATATATTATATGCTCATATGTATTTGTTGGTTTTATAAACAAATGGAATCTTCACCTCTTGTTTTCATCACTGCACAGGATAGTGAATTATAACATCATAAATAACTCTTTCTGTTCCTTATAAGTTGCATAACTTTAATCTGCTCTCTCTATACGACTACTGACTAAGAAACTTGATATTGAATGTAAATAGACCTATATAATGATATAACTAATAAATCTGCGGTCAGGCGATGTTATATATTACGCTAAGTCGCTCCTTGAACGGAGTACAGCCATTGAAAGGCTCAATAATCGCCCATACAATCAATAAACCCAAATTATTTAATGGGAGCGAAAAGTTAAATCATCTTCTTCACTTCTTTCCGTCACAGGCCCTAGTTTATGAAACATTCAAGACGCTAAAAATTATAAAATTTTTCTTTGAACACTTAAATTTTAAAAAATGTCGTTCCTTATATCATCACATCTGCTCCCAGGACATCCACGTTTACCATTTCATCCACATTAATATCTTGTGATGTACGATTATTGTTGTTGGTCATATAATAAATGTGCATGCGGTAGTAACGAGTGACATTTGGACCGTTTGATTGTAATTTTAAGGGCAATGTAACATAATTTACTGGTAGCATGATCGGTATTCCTCTAGCTACCTCATTTTTGTGGGGCTGCAAGTACTTCCGTATTGATTTCAATTTTAACTTCTTTGCTGCAACGGGAAATTGAACATATGAAATACGCTGTACACTAATGCTCAAGTTGATATTGAATACGTTGATAAAAACCTGTTGTATACGCCCATGTCCGTGCAAGTGTGGCCTACACAAATATTTCAGGGTCGCCGAGGAATGAAGACATGTGGTCCGTTCACAGTAAGATGCGACGTAAAGTAGCATAAAATAATGCTCAACCATCACAACCAAGGATGCAGCCACGTGCAATTGTATTCATGCCGTAGTTCAGTAAATGAAGTGATATTAGCTGTTGTGTTATTGTATGCGGTGTAGTGTCTAAGCTACGACCTGCATGGCTTAGGAATCGTGTTACAATTATTGGAAGGGGCAAGAGATGATTTTGATCTCCAGGGCGTCTAGATTGTTGTGGGCCCATCTTGACTACCATTCTGTGGATACCAAGGGGTTTTCTTCCCCGGGTTTAAGCGACTGGGACGCGAAGCTGACCACTGGCCTCTGCCTTGTTCCAAGATTAAGAATTATCGCAACAATGTGTAGGTACAATTCTGCTCCTCCATATATCTTTGCGGTTTACAGAAAGACAAAATTACGTTTGATTTAAATTGTATTCTGACATCTTTATCGACTAACGCGAAATGTTATGACACTGTGTTGAAGACCTTAAGTAATATAAGGAGGCTTCATACTGCCGACTCATCACAAATAATTCCTACTTACTTTCACGGATAAGACAATTTTGTGTCTATTCCGTCCTCGAAGTTATCTTTGAATGTTTTAGTCTCTCGTAGGCTCCTCCGTGTAGGTCTTACGAGCGAGTAAGTTAGATGAAGAGGGAATGTTTCTCACGTGATTCGGGAAAACCTGGTTCGATCTCCTGGCGTCGCACTGTATTCTGATTAACGTTTTTGTGGTTCTGTCTTATTCCTCCAGGCAAATTCAGGAGCATTACTTTCATGTAGTTCTGACCGCTTCCCTCCGTATCATTTCCAGCCAATTATGTATTATTATAGTATAATTTTAACATAGTCGTATACAACATTGAGTTACGGACGTCGCTGAACAAACAACACACATTATACAAGTATCTTCGCGTCCCTGTGTTGTTCCATTTTTTGTCGAGCCTGTCTCATCTCTTCGCATGTAATGTAGTCTATAATATCATCGACATTAGTTATCCGAGTATGTCAGTCGGTCTGTATTCGCGCTCACAAAGAAACGGAAGAAAAGGGCTTTAATTTCTGTTCTTCCTCCTGATTTTCCTGTTTTGTCTTTCTATCACCATCAGTGCACTTCTCACTAAAATGTTTCCGTTTTCGTTGAACCAGCATTTTGTGTAGTATCACATGTCTTCATGAAAAATATTTTACTAATTCGTGGACTATTCTACTTATAATTGTAGGCTGAATTTTTAAAATGAATGTATGTAGGCTGAATATTTACATTTATTTCTAAAATTTTTCCCATTGTGGATGTAACAATTTTCTTTCGTGTTTATGTCAGTATATTTTCTACTGTGCAACACAGTCGTACTTCTGTTTCCCTGTCCTGGCATTTAATTTTATTTGATTGTTAGACTATTTCTATGAAATTGCCATATTATCAGTATTAAGTACCCTAAACTAAGGAAATTTTCTCTCGCAATTAGAATCATCTTTGTGTGGCGATGCCTTCTCACCGCCTTCCCAAAGCCAAGCTTTGAAATTCATTTTTCAGTAAGTGGATATGTTCATATAAAATTAACGTGTTTCTAAAAGGGAGTGTAGGTCATCGAGTGTGTAGCTTAGTGCCAGAAACAAGTACAATGAAGACAGCCCCCATTCCAAGATTTAAAAATCCGGAAGTAAAAGATTTGAGACTCGGTAATGATAAACTAACTCTAAACAAGTATTATTGAATCATTAGTTATAAGAACAAACAGACCTGTGCGTCTCATCAGTAAGAGTGTAATATTTAACGAGTTACAAAAAAAAAACCTGAAAAGGATTAATAAGCGGCAAATCATTGTAAATGGAGGTAGCGGAATATAAGCTACTGCAAAATCATATTATACCCTTCCCCTTATTTTGCGAAAGGGATTTTGTACGATATCCGGAGATTACAAGACTTGGGATCAACTCGCAAGTAAAAGATAATTTGGTGATCGCATAAGAAGGGCATGGCACAGGGTTTTGTGACCCCTTGTATTGACGCTGAGACTATTACTTAATTCGTTAATGTAATTACTAAGAACCTTGCTCCGCTCAACTGTCAGTTGCTTGCGTGTCAGAATGCAGTGCAGTTATTACTGCATAGTAGTACAGAGTTTGGGTTTATATTTTAGTGTACACTTAAATAATGCAGTGAGCTTTCAGTGTAATAGCAAACAGCGTTTAATCAGGCATTCCTTCAACGAGCAGTCCTCCAGTGGGTCCACGCATTTCCATTTATATGTCCGTCAATAACGTACTCTTGGACCGGTTCTTGCACAGTCCATACATTATTAGCAAGAAACACACAAACCAGTAAGAATGTAACTAGTGGTAACTATTTACTCTGTCTACTGTGAGACTGTGTAGTGTTGATTTTCCAAATCATTTATTTAACAACATCGCAACACACAAGGTTTAGCCTGTTCTGTATACTGACTAGGCTACTCGCTTGGCGTCTGAGCGAACACAGTTCGATTTGCGGCAGGATTAAGGAATACTTCTCTTCTCCAAAACATGCAGAAAGTCTGTGAGGCCCAGCCAGCATCTCGTTCATGGATACCGGATCATATTCCCTTGAGGGTAGGTGGTCGTGGCATGAAGCTGGTGTCAAAATTGACTGGAGTTATGTGTCCACTCGTTCATATGCTTTAGACCTCCGTGGCATTCGGCACAGTAACAGTTTTGTAGTTACACTACGCGTTAGAGTTTGTAGCAACTAACTTTCTTTATGCTGGTATATTTTAAAAAAAAACTGACAATCTGTGGCAGTATATTACTGTAAGATTAATTATTGTCATTCGTATCAAATTTGAAAGAATATGGGTAGTAAATACTTTACCTGTTCCGAGGGGTACTTGTAGAACATAATGTATTAATTCATTAACTAAGTGATTAACACTCTCTGTTTGACTATTAAAATCAGCATGCCCTCCATACTCTAAAGCACAATCTTATTAACCTGCATTTCAATGTCACGTTGTAACTGATAATATTTCGTTCCTGCTTCGAGTTTCCCGTTGGGTTACACAAATGGATATGATTAACCTTAATTATATACAAGATACAGTTCGTCCCGATCAATAAATACACTCCATGTCCATAGGAAAACCACGCGGTTCATGATGTACGAAGCGTGTAGGAATATGATCGCTCTTTTAATGCGAATGTAGAACTATATTGTGTGGGCAGAATGTAGAGTTTTGGAATTTTAAACCTCGCAGTACATGTAGTAACCACTGAAATTAAAGTATTAACAAATATGTGACCAGAGGAAGATCGTGAAGCTTTCATACTTTTCCAAACTCGTTCTATTTGATCACACTGATATTAAACCAACAGAATTCGATTTCGTATTAACATTGTCTCTGCGTAATTTGCCGAGGGAGTAAGTGAATTTTTGGGAATAAATTACTAAACTGATATTTTGCTACTGAATGTGTTTGTATGAGCTTCGTTCCATTTTAAGAATATTAAATCAAATCATCCTTCTCAATGTGTTTCCGTTTTAAGAACGCCAGAAGAGATAAGTTTTCTGTTGGCAGGCAAGAATAATGTGGCGGTTGGAAGCATTATTGCTAACTTCATCCCCTCTTTCGTAAAGCTGAGTTTTGTGGGAGAGTAGGAAGTCTTTCGCTTCAAGTCTGGTCTACCTATATGGTGCCTAGATGAACTTCGTAACGGCGGAGTCTAAAAACCTACTGCTGTTGCATTTGGCAAAAATTCCTAAGTCCCCATTCGAGTCGTCACGTCCATTTGTGGGCCTGTAGCAAACCAGTAAGTGAAAATGGACTTTAATGACATTTACACATAACGATATGATTTGACGTGTTGCATGGATGGTTCAGTTCCTGCAAATAGAGACTACCAATTTTATACGGATAGCCCGAATAATTTTTGTTTAAGTATGAATTTAACTAAACTGTATGGAGCAGAGTCCTTCCAGAGAAGATAAAAGGTCCTCTGCTAGTTCAGAGTTTCGGCACATTTTATGGAACGCGATGGTTCATTGCCGCATTCACAAAAGCCCACCACCTGTCCCTCTCTTGGGCCAAAACAATTCAATCCATGCCCTACCCCACTTCTTGAAATCCATTTTAATGTTATCCGCCCATCTATTCCTAAGTATCCCGAGTAGTCTCTTTCCATCGGTTCTCCCCCAACCAAAGCCTATATGCACCTCTCTTATGCCCCCTACACGCCACATGTTTTGCCCATCTCATTCTTGATTTCATCACCCCATTAGGCCCAAATTTATTTTCACCACCCTATCCTCGAACACCCTCGGCGCGTTCCTCCCTCAGTGTGAGTGACCAAGTTTCACATCAATACACAACAGCTGGGAAAATTGTGTGCACGTGTAATATACCGAATGTATTTCAGACCGCATTTATAGTTGCAGTTTTTGCCGTATTATTTTTATAACTACAAAAAGAATTATTATAATAAAAGTAAGGCATTTTAAACACATTTACTATTCAAGAAGAGCCTTGAATGGCGCTGTTGTTGTTAGACGGCGGACTGTTACTGCCTCGAACTATTTGTCTGATAATTAAAGATTTTGCAGGTGTTTGAATTTAGTTTATACTCAAACCAAGGCGTGCTAGGACAGACATAATGGTTCACAGATGACTGATTGGGAGGTTAATGTCCTTGTCAGCGACCTGGATTTAATTCAAGTCTAGTTGATTGGTATTGACAAAGCTGCAGTGAGGCAAGTGTATTGTGATTTTTACGCTGCTGCTAATCAACAGTATGACAGAGTTGTAGGTTGTGAAGGTAGTCAGTCCGAGCACAGCCGTGGGGTTTGTACACTTCCAGTTATGTATAGTTCTTCATAGGAAACTTTTATGTCCTACTTGTAGAAAAGGACTGAGACTTAATTTACACGTAATATGAAAAGGACTCTGTATCTTTTAATGTTATTGATATACATGGCGACCGGTTTGGGGGTGGGGGGTAGGGATTGAGTGCTTACACATTCTTACGCTTTGGCTCTACGGCCCTCTGACAAATTTGGACTCCTTAAATACGGAAGCCTTTTCTTCCCTATCTACTGCCTACTGTCGCCATCTCTTAAACTTCATCTACAGTAGGTCGTTCTATACATCTTGCAGCCATCTCAGTCTAGGTCTTCCCCTTCTTCTATTTCCCTCCGATTTACTCTCAAATACTTTCTTAAGTGTTCTTCCCTGATCTGTTCTTACTACATATCAAATCTATTCCAATCTCTTCTTTTTAATTACAATTGATAACCAACAAGATGAAACTGTTTTGATTTATTTACTTAAATCAGCTCTACATGTTCCGGGCGATGTTTTCGCCCATCATCAGGAGCATATCTCTGTAACTACAGCTTCTGGTAATGTCCACCGATTTTGCTGCTGGCTGGTGTTGCCCGAAACATGTAGAGCTTATTAAAGTAAACAAATCAAAATAATTGCTTCTTGTTGGTTACCAATTGTAATTGTACTTGTGATGCACGGAAACTCTTCTTTTAGTATCTGTTACTATGTCTAGATGGTTATATAGCTCCCTCAATTCATGATTAGTTCTTATTCTACACACTTCTTGCTCTACAACTGGCCCATGTACCTTTGAGCGGGATTTGATACTTTCTTAAATTTTGCATTGAACAAGTAAGTTGGCTGGAGGAAAATAGGCTAATATTAATGCAATATATTAGACACTAATTCTCCTTCGCAAAAATCTTAATGATAAATTTAACGAAAGAGAAAAAAATATCATTATCATATAAGTCATGTAAATGAATATACTTATCTGGGGGTAAGAATAACCAAAGAAGGAAATCACGAGCCAGAAATTAACGATAGAATTAATACAGGACAAGCAGCTATAACGAAACTAAACAGCATTTTGTGGGACCGTGATGTGACCCCCAAAACAAAGACTCATATTTATCATGCAATGGTTAAAATTACAATTAAATATGCA
>Ga0136643_10019562_pt1 | contig 10232 bp, 9 predicted proteins | sample TergutLab28metaG_FD_96883 | JGI IMG/M metagenome (GOLD analysis project Ga0136643, IMG submission 96883) | Labiotermes labralis P1 segment gut microbial communities from Petit-Saut dam, French Guiana - Lab288 P1 (version 3) (version 3) | ecosystem: Host-associated > Arthropoda: Insects >... | reverse complement strand
GAATATACCATGTTTAAAATATTCAGTACCTATATTTCTTGAATAAATATATAAAATGCAACTTTAGAGGTTAGCGGTGCGGTACGACCACTATAGTTGACATTAGGCGTCAAAAGGTTAAACTGATTTATGACATGACATTCATAACTAATGAGTCTACCGTGATGGCGTTATTTTGCACGAGCATGTAGTGTCTGAGGTACACAGCGATACTTATAAACAATAATATTTATGAAATGAATCATCCATCCATGTTTTGGGATATAATTTTAAGCAGGCGGTGAATGTAAAATATATCTTACATCAGTTTTCCTTCATTTAAAACCGGATAAAAATGTATTCGTCCGTGGTAGCAACACTACTGACGTAACACTTAAAAACGCATGCTGATAATTGCATGTGGACGGAAAAAACCTGCAGAAACCAAACAAGACTCAATGCCACCAGCAGTACAGCCATTATTTCTGTAACTATGACCGTGGCTGTGTGTGCAGTAACATCGATATTACTTGTAGACCTGGACAGCGACTCGCTACGGGCTACGGGGATCGGGGGATCGAATCCCGGTAGAGTTGAGATCTTCCGCACTCGTCCAGACCGGCCCTGGGACCCATCCACTGCACTAAATAATGGGAAACGGGTCATTCCCAGGAGTTAAAGCTGCCGGTGCGTGCCGTTAACCCCCCCCCCAACCAACTTTCGTCGAGGTTAAAGAGTAGAGCCATATCTCAACACCCTCCCTCTGTGTCTTCATGGCAGTTTATAGCGTGAATTTGACGTTTACCTGTAGTATCGACCTTCCTTTAGACGCCTGTGTATCATCTATAGCGAATGGGATTCAACACATTAACAAACTTACAAGCGTGTATGTACAGTTAGTTACCCGACAACAGGCAGTTGCCGGCATATAACAAACCAGCATATCTACTAGTTGGGATTAGTCTCTATACCATAGAGAGTTCAACTGACAATCCAACGCAGGGGCAGGGCAAGTTTAACAGCTCACATTTCTGCATGCTGTAAAAACGTCTCGGGTCGGAGAAGAAGTCATTGTATCTGAATAGCGCGACGCGGCTGTCGGCCCTAAAGTATTTTATAGAATACCGCTGTCGCGAAAACTTTCGAACCTAATATACGATATTCCAACGCTCAGAGCGGGTGCCGGAAATAATCTCAACCAACTGTCAGACATCTCGATTTCGAATGACATGAGAGACCGGGAAACTTTGTTATAAATTTCCTACGACCATTTGCACACGAAATCTTCGTTCCACAAATCCCGGGTGTGAGTCATGCAGCTAGGGTTGAACTTGCTGCGCGATATCGACCGTTGCTGCACAAGAATTTTGAGCGACATTTAATGATCTGTTCACCAGGTGACCAGACCGCCTCTGTGGTCTAGTGGTCAGAGTTTCCGGCTACAGATACAGAGGTCCCGGGTTCGATCCCCGGCGCTACCAGATTTTCTGAGTAGTAGTGGGTCTGGAACGGGGTCCACTCGTGAGGTCAATTGAGGAGCTACTTGAATGAAAAAAGTAGCGGCTCCAGGTCTAGAAAACAGATTAACGGCTGTGGGGGACCCGTTGCGCTGACCACGTGACACCCATCTATCCGCAAAAGTTGGCACCAACTTCGCCGACCGGCGGCGGCCGCTCTATCGGTATAGTTCGCGTGCGGACTAAGGCCACGGAGTTCACCAGGTGACCAGCATGTCTGAGAGTTGGTGGAAGTCATTTCCAGAACCTATCCTAACATGTGGCCACACAAAACACACACACACACACACACACACACACCAGGAAACCGCCGAGACTGCCGTGCGCATGGGTTCGGTTTTAAATTACAATCCTGTAAAAGGACAGCAGATTTTGCTGAAATTCGAACGTCTGACGTCTTTTCGACAGCCTTTTCATCTAAGAAACGCTAAATGTTATATAAAATACTTACACTGTGTACAGAGTTCACTCGTACTGGGAATAAAAGTTAAAATGAGTAAGAAAGCATGTACAAACCACTTAATTCTTAACACAATGTATTCAACTACTACACTGAACATGGTGGTACCTGGTGAATCGAACGTAGGCCTGTATAACATAGACGTTTTGAAATCTACGCCATTTAGTTTCACGAATTAAGCTCAATTAAATCAGCATGGCACTGTATACTGTTAAGGATCTATATTCTTCTTCTGAATATAACCATTTTGTAACACAATTAATTTACTTTTCGCTAACCTACTCCTTACGTTCCCGTTAGTACATAACATTGATATTTAGCAACATTTTCTCTTAAGGCAAAATCATTCTGCTTGTGAAAATCCACGATCGTATTCACTCCCGCTTGCCCCTTCATATCCGAGGGTTTTTGCTGCTTTCCAGGCTCAGTCTCGGTTTTCAAGATCCCCTCATCCGTGAATGCGCGATGTACCATTGCGTGACTGAGATTTTTCAAGTTAACAGGTCAATCACAGCGCCATCTTCATAATGCAGGTGTAAAAGAAAAATCACAGACAACCCCAGTCGAGATTCGTGGTCTGTGAAATGAGAAGAGGAAGCAAGAAGCCATGTGTGTCAAAGCTGGCTGGGGTTGGACTCCCTCACGTAACGATCCCGTTACCTGTTCTACACCTTACCAACTCTTCCGACCCAGCTAGTACATTGCTGGTTCTCACAAAACCAATTAAATTTTCCAACCATAATACAATTAAAGGATTTTATTCCACTGCTGAAATTCAGTCCGTTTATACGAACGCCTCTGCGTGGCACGCAAAAGTAGACTGGAACGCCAGCAGGACGTGACACGGATGAGTGAACGCATGTGTTCACGCGACAATCGCGCGCCTGGTTTTAAACAAACCACAACATAGTGCCCACGAGTCGACAGTTCGGCTATCACAGAACAGCGCTTCACACTTCACGTATTCACGGATGTGTGGCTCTTCAAAATCAAGGCTTTAGAACGCCCGCGTGTTAATTCAATAACAACATTTCAGTATATTTTCTTTAAATGTATTTTATTACGATTGCCAAATAAATGATACTGATTAGCGATCAATTCATTTATACTCAACCTGGAGGTTTTCAAATGGAATCAGAAATGAGTCCAAATTCCCACGTAGCTAATACAAAAATTAAATTATCAAGTTCTCAGGTATCCATATTTTGTCTGTCACATACATTGCCCCTGACCTGCTGATTTCAATAATGACTGTCACTGGATGACACGTCACACGGAAGGTCTCACTTCAAGACTTAACCCTTATACTGCCAACGTGGAGAATATGGTGAGCTCCTAATAATGCCAGAAAATGACAGAGGGGATTTAATTCGGCGTTTAAAGGGTTAATATCAATGTAAGCGACAGGTTTGAACGAAAACAGCCGCGGTACATCCTTCATTCCGTCTTCGCATTCTTAAGCAACACGACTAAGTTCACACTGTAACTCGACACTTAATCGAAACAATTTTTTTTTGGGGGGGGGGGTCCTCCATTTCGCCTCAGGCCAGTTCGTTCCGTGTCGATTCGCTTCGTTTTGCGCAACTATGCGCTTCGTCTTCAGACGATACACTTCTTTCAGATATGTACGTAATTTACTTCATTTTTTAAAGATTCCTTTTGGGCGACTAACCCCGCTTCAGATAACCTGTTTTAACGGCGCTGAGTCGAGCTTGTTATTACGAAAGTTCCGAAAACACGACAAGGAAATACAAAAATCCGCCTGTTTCGTTTCGGTTCCTTGCGATGTAGTGTGCACTGGACTTTACCCTTACTTTTATCAACGATGGTTCGCGGAACCCTGGCAAAAGAGTTTCAGATACTGCAAGTCAGAAGTTCATCTAAGAGAGCATATTCAGACATGAAGGCAAGAAAAACCTAAGAAGGCAGGAATATCTGCGGACGTTGTGGTGAGTTCGCTGTCTTACTATACCTGCGTTTTTGCAACGGTATGTTCTCCTCATCGTGGTAGCACAGTGGTTAAGGTGCTGTGCTACAAATCGGAAGGTCGCTGGATTGATTCCAGATGGTGTCATTGGAAATTTTTCATTGACATAATCCCTGCGATCGCAATATGGCCGTGGGGTCAACTCAGCCTCCAACAGAAATGAGTACCAGGAGTATTTCCTGGGGGTAAAAACGGTCGGTGCGTAAGGCTGACAACCTTAACACCACCCTGGGCCATTGTCACGTAATCTGGGAACCTTAACTTCCTCGAACCCTCTGGGCATCTCGGGCCTGTAATGGGACTGATTTACCTTTTTTACCTCTACCTGTTCTCAACTGACTTAGTATCTATCATGCATGACTGCTATGTTCAGACTGTCAACCGTTTCTTCGACCCCAGCTCGCACCTCGCAGAGAACAGTCTCCAGTGTCGACAGTCACGGCCCCAGCCAAGAATCGAACCGCGTACTGCCGAATGAAACTCCCGAGCTGTATTGCTTGAGGCAAGGAATTCGGTAATACCAATACAGATCGCAGTAAAATATGTGGCATCTATACTTGGAATTTCCTTCGATATGGTAAATTTTGAGGCGCGCGTTCTATGGAGTGGGTCTGGGGCCGCTCGCTTGCTGGAATTGTGGGTTCGAATACCGCTAGGGGCATGAATGTCTGTGTCTTGTGAGTGTTGTGTGTCGTCAGGTACAGGCCTATGCGACGGGCCGGTTAACATGCAGAGGAGTACTGCTACCGAGTGTGGTGTGTGCCTGAGAGAGATCGTGAAGCTTCGATAATGAGGAGGCTCTGGCCCACTAGGGGCTGTAGTGCCATGGAAAAGAGAGAAGGGTAAATTTAATCAGACGTGGGCGAACGAATTTTCCTCCCCGTACGTCACAAAATCAAGCGGCCGAGAAATACATTACACGCACAGCGATACAGTTAAGGTGACTTGCTGACATTTGAAGCAAGTGGCTTTCAGAATTTCGCAAGCAGTTTGTCCTCTCACTATGAAGTAGGTTTCTCACTCGTTCAATGTTAACGTCTGTAACCACGTTCTAATTCAATGAACAGAGACAGCAGGTACACACCGTGCATCACCTGACTTCACGCTCTCCTGGTTACCAGATCGTGAAGCCATCACATGGGTTTCAGCAGTTCAGGAAATTCTGCCCATCAAGGAGCGGGCTAGCGTAACGCTGCTCAGAACTTGCACACGCGAGGTTGCCGGTTCGAACATGGGGCCGTATCGGTCAACGTGACTGACTTGTGGTTCACCCACGTTTCTGCCGAGGATGCCGGAAAGAAGTCGCCTGAATTCTTTACGTCTCACAAAATCCCACGGCGATACATGAACAGCAATGAAGAAATACAAACCGCCAATCACAACTATGTTCATATTATTTGATTGCTACTGTTACGGACGATCCTTGGATCGAGGTTTCGTGCCCACACAGAGGGGTACGAACTCGAGGTGGTTGTTATTGTTACGACGGTATTTTTTACGGGGAGGGATTCGGCTCACTCTTAGCTAAGGATTGTGAGGGTATTGCCGCTCTGACCACCTGTACACATAAACAAAAACATGCTCTACAACTTTCGGCTATAACATTAAACTGCGGACATTTGTTACGGTTTGACAAGGAAAAGTGGCCCGGAAGCTAGCCCAAACTGGCTTCTCGTATAAGTCGCGGAAAAATCAGCCCGAATATAATGTTTTAGTTATACGCATTCTTTGCTAAATAGAAAAAAAAAGTCTTACAGAAGCCACGCACATAGATATGTTCGTCCTTGGCACAGTAACGGCGACTAAGCCGCTGTCAGATTTTCATGGAACTCGGCATTGGACTTACAAACGGGATTTTGATGTTTTGCTGACCGTGCATCTCAGTATATTCATCTTAGTAATTAACCAACTTGATTCACAAAATTTTTGTTTTACAGTAATCATCCTTCATGCCTCTACATGTTTCGAGCGCCATGTGCATCAAGTTGGTTAATTACTAAGATAAAATACAAACGGGAGTTTCATACAGCCCGGCTCAGCGTCATTCGGTGCACGTACTCCTACGTTACGGCAGCGGAAATGTCTTAACGTAAGCAAGCATCCGCACATACATCACGGCGATTTTCGAAAGAGACAACTCTCTTCACATTCAAGGCAGCGAGTGAATATACTACCCAAAATCGGGAGCCACGGAGTATATTCTCTTAAATTTTACATTCATTGTTCCGTGCATCGTTACAGTTGTTCCAAAATAAACACTAACAAGATGACACTTATGGACTATCCTTTATTTTACGGTTAGTCGTCCTTTACTCTACATGTTTCGAGCTTCAGGGAGCTCATCATCAGGAGTTCACTTTTTTACTGTACAGGCAGTCTCTGGCATACTGTACAATCTTTTGCTGTACTCCACCCGTTCTCCTACGTGTTCTGTTCCCGACTTTAGGAGAACGGGTGGAATACAGCAAAAGATTATACAGTATGCCAGAGACTGCCTGTACAGTGTAGGAAAAAGTGAACTCCTGATGATGAGCTCCCTGAAGCTCGAAACATGTAGTGTAAAGGACGACTAACCGTGAAATAAAGGATAGTCCATAAGTGTCATCTTGTTGGTGTTTATTTTGGAATTATATTCTCTTAATTCTCACAAAATCTCCAAATAAGAAAGAACAGAAGTCACTTTCCATAAAACCCACAATCTATCACGAAGGGTTTGCTTCAGCAACAGAGCTTATAGAGAGAACGCCTCCCTCCCGAGCACAGACTGAAGGGTGCACTTCAATGACAGGTTTAAAACAAATCGAATAAAATATGAAGTGGATGCACATATCCGCCGTGGCAGCTTAAATTCTTCTGGGTTCATCGCCCCATTTTCAGCAGTTTATTGTAAACAGAAATACAGAGTATCAGAACTAATACGACTGTCATAAGCAAATACAATTTTCAGTGTGGTGCACATAAAAAAATCCACGAACGAATAACTGGCACTGCTGTCAGTTAAAATCTACAGCTATACACACTTAAACGATTTCTGAGGCAGAAGTTCACCAGAAGCCTGCTAGGAGTGCTTCAGAGTGACATCATCGGCCCCTCAGCATGCGAAGCGTGTCTTGCAGAAGCCATTAATAGGGAACAATTATAGCCCTCGTGCTTCCTTCCCCTCGAGCTACCAGCTGTGGGACTTCCCTAAGCACCGGCTAGAGGAATGCTTTATTCATGAGGCACTTCATCCATTTAGTCTGTTCATTCAAAATGAACTGGCATCCAAGTGCAGAGGTTACGCAGATGATTATTTGGTCATGACCTGATGATGACGTAATGCATACTTCAGCCCAGTGTACTCAGTTATTGAAGATCTGCAATCGTGCCCGCAACGTTTCTTGTTATGGCGTAATGCTTAACAATGAAGCACATAAACGAACAACTGGAGGAGCACTGTACCGTACCAAGGAGGACCGGTGTTCTTCCTTGCCCGACAAGGACGGACGAAGTGCGTAATAAAAACGACATAAAGTGTCTGCACCGATTACCGACGTCAGCAGAGAGATGCCACTTAAAATAAACCAGCCTGCAGTCATTAAGGCCAAAGAAAATAAAAAAAAAAATTACAAACAAAAGACACTTCAGCGATCTAAAGAAACTGATATCACGTAAAGAAACTGCAGATGTAAGGTCATTCTCAATCAACATCTCGAAATGGAGGTAGGGTTATCAAAACTGACTGCATTCAGCCATAAAAACTGAATCCTGTTTGTAGCCAGTAAGGTAAAGCAAGTATGCATGAACAGCACATCACAATCAAGCATATGCTGAAAGGAATAAGGCCACTCAGCCATTGCACAGCACTTTCGATCCACAATCCTCCTACGCACCAACACTTCAAGAAGTGACTGCAAGGACTGCCATGGCCCGTCGAAACCGAAAATTCTTGAAAATATTGTTTCAAGCAAATATTACCTAAGCCGTTACTAGTGAACAGTATGTTTAACATAACAGATTACCCCATCCGACCATCATACAAGCCAGTGGAGATTCTGAAACCTCCAAAAATTATCAGTTCAAATACATTTTCTTGTCTCAGAGGAAATCGAAGTCCTCAGTGAACTAAAATCTACAGTCCAATCAGAATAATGTGTACCGTGATGCAATTTTCCCCAGAAACATCACTTTAATTTGAAAAAAAAAAAAGTTTAACGATAACATTGGATAATACTCCAGAAATATTTACCAGTTACATTAGGAGAATATATCTACTACAGTTAGACATGGTAACGCAAACAGGTGCATCACACTGCAACATGATACAGGAAGAGTTTTTTTTTTCGAAAGAACCTGGTGACTTTTCTTAAAGACAAATTTAATCAGCCAATGAAGAAAATAATCTTATTTCTCCGGTTGTTCTGCAGCTTAACGTAACAGGGATATATTTCACTATCAAACATTACACGAGAAGGAAGTGTCAGAAATGGCATTTCTTCAGCAACAGTTCTCATATCCTAGGTACGGGGATCGGGCTTGGTAGATAATACATGCACCAAGAACCAACCCACAATGACGTTATTCAAAATTATAACCACAAAGCAGCTTTCTCGGCTTAGCACACTGTAATTTAACAAACATGAGGTTGTATGAACAGAACAATAACACGAATATAAAGAGAATCTGTTATTAGACTTCCGACAGCCAGCGAACCATTAGCACCCAAAAACTATTACCTTTCTGCCAGTCAGGAATCGTGTTTTACTACCAAAAACATTTTCTGCTACGTCTGAGCCCAATGAACACGAAGAGACGTCCGATTTGAAAGATATTACTGGGTTTCTTACATGTGTCTACCATTCTTATTGACTGTTGTGGATAAGAACACAAACAACGTGAAGGTTACTTACTATCCCGTAAATCCCAACTCTTTCTTTAATCCTGACGCCCAGATATCCTTATGTATTCCTCACACGGCAGTTCCAGCGAAAGTGGATCATGCAACAGTGCATGAACATACATGACTGTAGCGGTTACCCAAGGCAGTCTCTAAACCGCTCTGACAGCGAATCACCCACTCAAGTTGTCAAGAACTATGTGAACAAGTAATCAACTTGTGTTTAGTTTAGTTCCACAGGTGAACCAAAGGATTTATAAACACTTTTACATCCTCTCGTGCATATTCCTCTAGACTCGTCAAGTATGTCTAATCATGTCTAAATATTACAACTTACATTCGGATAAAGAGATTCAAGTGGGCTGGTCACGCTATAAAGATGGAAGACTACTGCATCCAAAAGAAGATTTTAGGAAGAAGTTTCGAAGGAAAAAGTCAGTAAGAAGACCACGTAGCAGATGGGACTGATACCATACAGAAAGACGCAGTCCTGCTCCATATACGAAAATGGAATTCGACGGCATAAAACAGAATTGAGGGAAGAAAATTGTGGAGGCCATGACCCGAATACGCGCCAACGCGCCATAGGAGAGAGGAGAGGAGAGAGACTACAACTTATTAACATCTGTTCACAAGAAATGAGGTCATATACTGAAATTCAGAATATTGTCAGGACATTAAATGGAAAATGAAATATTCTTTTTTCACAATATCAGTAACTGAAGGCCGACGATAAAGATAATCAATATTTACAAGTCACCAACCGATAATAACCCTATGACGCACATCACCACACAGGTCATATAATCACATTTCGATCAACAACGGCGAAAACGTGGCGACCAAAAACATTACCCAATTTTGGACCTGCACTATTCAACGACTCGTTAATAAGCCAAGTTGCATGAAAAAGGCGGTCCAGTTTGCCAGACCGTGTTGATTTGGTCGATCCCCTTCCTTTCTCTCTCTCTCCTTCTCTCTCACAAAAAGCACAATCCCCAAATACACACACACACACACACAGAAGCGAATGTTGTCTAACTTGATCGTAAACTGTGCTAAAATGGAACCATTACTAGGCAAGTTATGAATATATTCCAGCTGACCAATAACAAGTCACCTATTGCAAGAATAATCGTACCCCACAATTCGCTGCTTGCCAAAGTATCTGGAGTCAAAACTCACCATCAACGGACGCAACTGTGACACTTCTGTAACTGCAGGGCAAATCTAAGATTCCACAATTTCTTACTACCTATCTACTGAGTGTTCGTTTGTCGCACTTTTACGCCAGTACCGCATCTCTCGGGGGGGGGGGGAGCTCTAAAATAAAAAAAACCAAAAAGGGGGGTTCGCTAGAAATGGTATCTACTCATCCCAATATTTTCAAACAATTTTTTTTTTTTTTATTGT
>Ga0136643_10019561_pt1 | contig 10232 bp, 7 predicted proteins | sample TergutLab28metaG_FD_96883 | JGI IMG/M metagenome (GOLD analysis project Ga0136643, IMG submission 96883) | Labiotermes labralis P1 segment gut microbial communities from Petit-Saut dam, French Guiana - Lab288 P1 (version 3) (version 3) | ecosystem: Host-associated > Arthropoda: Insects >... | reverse complement strand
AGATAAAGTTCGCCCTAGGACAGTCCACGAAGGCCCAGAGGGGGAGACGAGGTGTAGCTCTACTCTTTCTATAACCTCGGCGCTAGATGGGGTGGGTGGTCATCGCCACGCCCCGGCCGATTTACCGCCGGGAATGTCCCGGTACCCATTTTATAGGGGGCTGGGTGAGCCCCAGGGCCGGTCTAGACGGGTGCAGAAAATCTCGCCCCCACCGGGATTCGATCCCCGGACCGTCCAGCACGTAGCGAGTCGCTATACCGACTGAGCTATCCCGGCCCGGTGTAACAATATCTGTAGAAGATCGCATCCTCCCAAAATGTTTCGGACAAGTGGTGGACAATGATCGAACGCAGACAGCTTCCTCTATGTGCCCCCCAAAAAAGGGGGAATGCGGTGGCCAAGTGATAGGTCGGTCTCTTCGGCGTATAAAATCCCAAAAAAGGGCAGATCTCAAGAGGTATAATGTTTTAAACGCGATATTGAAATTTCAAACTCCATCATGAAATATTTATCCCAGACACATAACGCATTGTGACGTATATAATGGGTCAAAGAAACTGCCAGATATTTGGTGTGTTTAACGACGCCGTTATCATCCTCTTCTGTTATGTAGTTTCGAAGCAGCAATTTTAAAAAATTAATTGGGCAGCACTTCCTTCTTTAGCGTAAGCCGGTGTAGGTCAGACGGCATAGGGAATGGCTACGGCTGGAGGGTCCGGGTATCGAATCCCTGTGGCGGACAGATTTTTCGCACCCGCTCAGACCGGATCTGAGGCACACTCAGCCTACTGTACAACGGGTACCTGGTCTCTTTCCCTGGTGGTAAAGCGGCTGGGGCGTGGCGTGACCACCCACCCCCATCTAGCGCCGAGGTTAAAGAAAGAGTCATGTTACATCTCTACTAACCCCCTCTGGGGCTTGATGGTCTGGTGTACGGTAAACTTCACCTTTGCCATTTTGTCTTCTTTGGTGCTGAATAATTTTGGCAGTTAAAAAAACTTATTAAACACAAAATTCAGTTCTCAGGCGTGTTATTAAATAACCTACGGCCTTCGTGACCACTAATCAATATATCATATTGGGTTTAAAAAAAAAAAGAGGAATGTTCATTTTACGTTCTGTGCTACTTTGTGGGACCTGGTATAATGCCTCTGTTCTGAACCTACTGTCATGGCAGTGAAGTCTATTAACATCATCATCATCATCATCGTATATGTTTCATGGATTTGGGCCCCTTGTTGACCCGTTCCGGTCTTACGTATCCAGAAGTCTCTTCAAAGGTCTACCATGATTCCTTCTGCCAGTTGGGGAGTAGTATTTCATTACCCTGGGTAATCCATTTCGAGGCATTTTATTTACATGTTGTATCCAGCTTCTTTTGTATTCCAGTACTTTTTCCAAAATTGGTGTTATTTTTAACTCCTTTGCAATGTGTGCATTTGTTTTGTAATCTGTCCCAGTGTATCCTGCTGTTCTTCTCAAGTATTTCATCTCTGCTGCTGTTATTCTTCTACTAACACTGCTAAATTTGTGGTAATATGAGAGATGGTAAAGAATGGGGAGCTCTTTAAAGTGTGGTTTCTGTACATGTAACGAAATGTGGTTTACCCAATTGCAACACGAATCAGTTAATCAATCAATCAATCAAATCAAACACACAATGCCCTTCTTCTTTTAAGTAATATACTCCAAATGCCCGCCAATTTCGATGCGGTCCACCTAGTCACAGAATTAAAACTGCTACAGCCAACAACGTCAAATGAAGATATACAAACCTGCGCTTAATAACTCAAAATGGGCAGTTAGCAAAATAAAAGAAGAAGAGGAAACAGAAAATATAATAATAGGATAAAGCAAAATTTGAACTATATAGAGACAGAGACAACAGGTTCAAATAAACAATGGGAGAACTTAAAACATGCAAAAGAGACATCAGGGAAATTAAAGCAACAACTTAGAAAACCGTGGTTACGTGAAAAAAGCAATAACCCTAATGGAACAAAGAAGAAAACACAAGCACGATAAAAACAAGTGAATATGGCCGACTTATAGACAAGCTAAGAAAGATAATGGAGAATAGCTTGGACAATACTGTGAAGAAATTGAGAACCAGGTTAATCGAGGAAATACTGAAAAGTAATACAATCTTATTAGAAAGTTTTTTGGAAAATACAAAATAAAACATATTATTGAATCAAAAAAAACTCTTATAGAAGAAGAATAAATAGCAGATAGATGGCAACAATACATTGCAGAGTTATACAATGATTCAGAAAAACTTGAAGAATTGGAAAGAAAGGAGGAGATTAATCCCGAAGAACTGGGCCCAACAATAACAAAGGCAGAATTTGAAAACGCATTAAATGAATTGAAATTTTAAAAAAATATGAAGTAGATAACATACCAGCAGCGTTACTGCAGGCACTTGATGAACAGACTAAACATACTGTATACTTTTTTGAACAGAGGCATCACTATGTGCTCGTAAAGGCAATATAATATTAAACAATGTACGTCAGCTCAACTACATTGTTACACAAGGTAATTACATAGGCTACGTGTTTCGACTATTGTTCAGTCATCTTCAGGCCTATTTTGTCAGTTGAGTCACAAGATTCTATGCACACATTGGGATCCCATCGTGTTTACATTCATGGAATATACAAAAATTAAATCATTTGTCTCTCAGGTGTGACGTGCACTGACAAAATAGGCCTGAAGATGACCGAACAATAGTCGAAACAAGTAGCCTATGTATTTATCTTGTGTAATAAAGTAGTTGTGCTAACGTACATTGTTTAATATTATAATACTTTATACTGTCTTGTTAATAACAAATATACAACAGGAAAAACTCCTGAAGGTTTCAAGAAAAGTATAATGGCAACATTACCAAGGAAAAGCAACTAGACAAAGCGTGAAGAATACAGAACCTTAAGAATCTTGACACACAATATCTAAAATTTTAACAAAAATCATTTTGGGACGAATAGAGAAAAACATTGATGAAAACCTAGCAGAAGACCAATTAGGCTTTCGAAAGAATGGAGGCACACGAGAAACTATTGTGTGTTTGGGAAACAAAGTACAGAAAAGTTTTACAGTAAACAAAAAGGTATATATTACCTTTGTAGACTTACTGAAAGCGTTTGACAAGGTAAATTGGAAATTATGATGAAGATACTAAAGATGATAAAAATAGACTACAGAGATAGAAGAATTATTAGAGAATTATACAAACATCAAACGACATATATATAAATAAAAGAAACTAAAAGAGGAGCAGCAATGAGAAAAGGAGTGAGGCAAGGCTGCAATTCATCGCCGTTTTTATTTAATATATACATAGAATAAGCTAACAATGAATGTAAAGAATATTGCACTGGAATTAAGGTGAATGGAGTGCGAATACAGATGCTAAGGTTTGCTGATGATATAGCGATTATAGCGCAAGGTGAACTAAATTTAAAAAGAACATTAGAGAGCTTAGATGATATTTTAAAAAGTAGCTATAAAATTAAAATTGAGAGGATAAAAACAGAAGTTATGGTTTGCTCCAAAGATTTTGAAAATATTAATATTAAAATTGATGACAACGCCCTAAAGCAAATGCCAAAATTTAAATACATAGGCAGTATAATTACAGAAGATAGGAAAAACAAAGAAGATTTAAGACAACGAATTAAAGAAGCTAAAGTTATGTTTAATAATAAAAAACAACTACTGTGTTCGAATAACTTTAGTTTGGAAATGAAAAAGAAACGTATAAAAAGTTGTATTTGGAGTGTTGCTGTTTGTGGATCAGAAACAGGGACCCTAGGAAAAAATGAAGAGAGGATCATAAATGCGTTTGAAACAGGGTACTGGAGAAGAATGTTAAAAATAGAATGGACAGATAGAATAACGAATGATGAAGTGTTTCAAAGGGCGAAAGAAGAAAGATTACTTTTAAAAATTTTAAAAAATAGACGCCATTCATGGATAGGGCATACAATTAGGCTTAACGAGTTTGTAGTAAACATCCTAGAAGGAGCAATATTGGGAAAAAATGCCGTGGGAAAACCTGGACTGCAATACTTAAAGGAAGTCGCCAGAAACACAGCAGCTGACAGTTATACAGCAATGGAAAGAATGGCTTGCAACTAATCCATTTCGAAAGGTGCCAACCGATCAAAAATTGCCGCTGGCACTAAAACAGCCCCTTGTCAGGAGCGTGATTGTGGCGCCACAAATGGAATCGCGAATTAATTTAAACATTAGTTACAATGGGCGTGTTTCCCAGCAGAAGCGCCGCAGAAACTGAAGCGCTATGAAAGCTCTCTGTCGCTTGTCCCTACTAACCAGGAGGGCCACAAATCTGGCGCGCCACAGCGAGTGACACATTGTCGTTTCGATGCCCTTCAGACGCGCCACTATTTGTGACGCTACGAACATGCCCGTGGAAGGGCTCTTTCACTCCTCGTTCATTCTGTAGGCTGTCTTACGACTGGTCCACAACCTCTTACTAAGCGAGTTCAATTTTCAGTGTCCTCTCTTTTCCTTAAGACCAACCAGTAGCTGCTTAGTCTTCTTCCTCTCTTTCGGCCACTTGTATCCTTCCCTCTATCTTTCCTTCAATAGCATGCTTTATACAATATAATTCACTGCAAATGGGCTGTCACCCAGTGGCAGTGGTTATTATGCATGCACGTAAATATGAAATAAAGATAACATAAATATGAATTAAGCATCTAAGAAATTTAAGTCGGGAGGGCTAAATGAGAAGCATGCAGTAGCAACTTGGAGTGTTGGGAACCATCTCAGCACTCGCGTATAGACACAGGGAAACCAAGAAAACCCTGTGCCGAGGTGGCCGGTCGTAGGATTTTCCCGGATACTGACTTCTAGCCAGCAATCCAGCAAATAAAGTATGTAAGGCAGTTCTTTCGCAAGATGTGACCAATCCACTCATCCTCACCACATTTCAAAACTTTCCACGCGTTTCTAATCTACTTTCCGAAGTGTCCAAGTTTCAGCACCATACAAAGTTATGCTCCAAATGCAGCAGTTTACTAATTTCTTCCTTAAACTTACGTCCAATTTGCTCTCGAAAAATCTTTCTCTCTTAATGTTTCTTATTACATTAACCAGTGACAAAGAATCGACCACGACTGGGTGAGCGGACGACACTGAAAAGAGGTTCCATATCAAAATGGCGGAAAACAAGTCTAGATGGGAAAAAAACGCGATAGATTCTAAACATTTCACGTTTAAATGCAAACACAAACGTACTCTAACATGTGTTATCAGGAATAAAGACACGTGCCTGTTACGTGGGGAGATGTAACACAGACTATTATCGATAAGCGTCTCAAGATCGATATTTAACACGTTTATTGTAGACTGAACTGGGAGAGTTACAAGGCGTCCATTTGAAATTGGTAGCAAAGGGTGAGCGAAAAGTCCCTGCGCACCCACACCTGTGCAAGAAGGGTCCTGCACTGTGCTGAAAGTGGGGCAGTCCCGTACATAAAACACTTCACGTGGCACACGTGAATTTGTCACGTCCTAACGCCAGCACATCCAACAATTACTGTAGCTGTAAGCACTGCACATCACTGTGACTTGCGCTGTAACCTTTCTGCTCACCCTGTATTTTAATGCCACTACACCTATGCGAATGTGGGCCGGGTAGCTCAGTCGGTATAATGACTGACTACGGGCTGGACGGTCCGGGATCGAATCCCGGCGGGGTGGGATTTTCCGCGCCTGTCCAGACCGGTCCTGGGGCCCACCCAGCCTCCTGTACAATGGGTACCGGGTCTTTCTCGGGGGTAAAGAGCGGCCGGGGGGTGACGCTGACCACTCACCCCCTTCTAGTGCCGCGGTCATGGAAGAGTAGAGCTATACCTCTACCCACCCTCATGGGCCACACCGGGCCTGTAACGGGATCACTTTACCTTTCTTTGCTCTTCTTATATTCAGACAACCGCCACTGACTCCACATACATCTTACTTATAAACTTTTTCACTAAGTGGGTTTCGAATCCCGATAGAGGCAAAAGATTTTTTCTTCTCCCAGACGTCGAGACCGGCCCTGGCACCTTCCCAACCTCCCACTCAAAACGTACCGGGATTCTTTCCCGGCGATAAAGTGGATGAAGCGTGAAATCAAACCACTCACCACCTAGTGCCGAGGTTAATATTATGTGGAGCTGCACCTTTACTCCCGTTACATTTCCCTTCATGGCGTGGATAGGGAAACCTTTACCTCCATTATTCCAGTAGTTTACAAGTACACGACGAAGAATCATCATATATATATATATATATAAAGATAAAGGTAAATTTTTCCCGTTACAGGCCCTTTGTGGCCCAGGGCCCTGCAGGGCACTCTTCGCAACATAACATTACAAAACATGGCATGCTGCCACAATACCCTACTAGTACAACGTGGTTAATTTATGACTGGTTTTAATGTGGCTTTTCATGTGACTTTAGCAAGGCAAAGAAATACAGCTCCCTGATGATGGTCTTAGGACCGAAACATGTCGGAGCAGTTTTAGTGTTTTAATGTATAACTTTTATATAAGTGCATTAGTTGGTATAACAATTGAGTAACATATTTTATGTTCAGTAAAGGTTTTTTGACAATCGTATCGTTTATGAGATAATGAGGAAAAACAACTGCAGTGCCGCGCAGGCCACAGATGACAACATGGCGCATGCGCGTTGCATGGTGGATACCTACGGCTACAAACACACACTCAGAATAGGTAATACTTATTGCTTTTCCACTGCAACAATGCTTACTCGGACGCGCATCATTGTTACGTTATACGTAGAATGCCTGTCTTGTTGAACGAAAATCCTGTTGGTGCGGCCAGTAACCAGTAGGCCATACCAGGTTAAATAGCTAAATACCCACGCATAATACGCTGGCATTTATTTCTGCCCATCTTTCAAGCTTTCGCTGTTTCTAATGTGTTCTCTCCGCGACAGATATTGAAAGTCCACACACTTGCTAGTGCTAACAGAAGCTGCACAAGAAGCTCCCTGGAAACATTCGTAAATATTCAGACCTTAAACTGTCAACAGCTCCGCTCTACACATTTTCTGGCCACACGCCCTCTTAAGAAGAATATCTTTATCACCACGAGTTCTGCCTCAGGTTTTCCATTTTAGAGGACAGACATGTATAAAAACAGGGGCAAACTTTGCACTTTACAGAAACCCTGCTACTACTACTGACACTATAGCCATAACAATTACATCTTCAAAAACGTTAGTATAAATATACAGTGATGTATCAGTCAAACACGACTAAACTTTATTATGTTTATCATTGTACTAGGGCAACATGTTTCGATTCTTACAGAATCATCCTCAAGCCCTTCTAAGAATACAGATCCTTACCTAGCAATGTTTAAAGGATCCATATTCTTAGAAGGGCCTGAAGATGATTCTATAAGAATCGAAACATGTTGCCCTGATACATTAATAAACATAATGAAGTTTTTTTTGCGTTTGACTGATACATCAATGTATATTTATACATGTGTTAAACACTTCGAGATGGCAAACATTAAAATTCATAAAATAAAATACACATATACAGAATGTATACTTAGGAGACCAATTACACTCAAATACAGTTTACAAAATAATTAAAAAAACACACATAGCATTGCAATATAAGTGATTGTTTACACAGTTCATACACCAACAAATGCACTCTTTATTAAACTTGATAAAGTTTTAGAATTTACTTTAAACATCACTTTGACTTGCCTCTACATGTTTCGGTCTACGACCATCATCAAGGAGCCTTCATTACAGCCTAACTAAAGTTATATTTAGGTTACAATTAACTAAAAAGTTTTAAAATTCACATTAAAACTCACTCCGACTTGCTCCTACATGTTTCGGTCAACGACCACCATCAGGGAGCCTTCACTAGAGCCTGGCTAAAGTCATATTAAGGCTCTAATGAAGGCTCCCTGATGATTGTCGTAGAGCGAAACGTGTAGGAACAAATCAAAGTGATTTTTAAGGTAAATTCTAAAACTTTATCAGGTTTAATAAAGAGTTCATTTCTTGGTGTATGAACTTTATAGATGTCAAAATGCACAGTACAATGATAAAAAAAATACGTGATTATTTATCAATCCGTTAAATCAATATCACGACAACAGATAAATTAAAAAACAGGTAACTTGAAATTAAATCTAATTTCTTGAAAAAGACATTTCAGTGCGAAGGCAAAGTATGCTGGTTTCTCTTTCTTAGGCTATAACAATTTAGACAGCAAGATTTACTTAAGTTAACAAACATTTTTGGAGTCTAGAGGCCATAAATTACTTCGTTGTCTACAATTATTATAAAACGAAAAATTAAATTTCAGTTTGATGTTAGTGAACATAAAATTGTGAATTTTTTTGTCTCATCCAAGTATATGGAAACCCTGAAATTTATCCACGAACCCCCCGTGGACACCCAGTTAAGAACTGTTGGTCTAAAGCAAGGACTCAAAACAGAATTCACAGTTTTGTTTGGTTCACATCCTTCTAAATACTTTCAGGTCGGGGATGAAAGTATTCATCAAAAGTGGTTTTAATGTGACAAATGGCCTCTTGACTTCACAGTACAAAACAGTCCTACCTCTCTCAAATAGATCTAAGACTTATGGGGATTGTCTGAAAATGATCATTCGAAAGAACGTCAGTGAAATGACGGCAAAAGTAATGCGGCTTAGGATCCCACAAAAACACTATTGAACATGTAACAAGAAAGGAAAAAATATTTTACAAAAGTCTCAATATTTACCCGCTCTCTCGTAAATTTGCATGGCTTCTTCGCTTGGAAAAGCAATAATGCGGAACTGTGACAGAGGTTCAGATATTACGTTCTGGTATTTTCAAGCAATCTGAGAACATTGTGACAGGGGCTTATGTTTGTGTATCGTGCGTAAATACAGACACAGAGAAATGAAGTTCGGCGCCCAAAACGATACAGGATTCGAAGATGCCTACTTGAATGATTACGTTACACGTGAAGACGACAGTGTACACAATGTTACACTGGACGGCTATATGTCCACACCATGGCAGATCAATACAGATCTGATGATAATTCCAGTGACGGCATTAAAATGCGAACTTAAGAAACATAACCAAAGCAACCCACGACAATTTCAAATAACCTAACCTAACATAACCTAACACAGCCTTACCTAACCTTATCTAACCTAGCTTAAATCAACTTAATCTAATCTAACCTAACCCAACCTAACCTAACCATGTCAGATCAATACAGATCTCATGATAATTGCAGTGACGGCATCAAAATGCAAATTTCCGAAACATAACCAAAGTAACGTACCACAATTTCACCTACCCTAACCTAACCTAACCCAGCCTAACGTAACCTAGCCTAAACCAACCTAACGTAACCTAACCTAATCAACCTAACCTAGCCTACCCTAACCTAAAATAGCATAAACTAGCCTAGCCTAACATAACGTAACCTAACCTAACCAACCTAACCTAACCTAACCAAACCACACCAATCCAAACCAAACCAAACCTAACTAAACAATACAAACCTAAACTAATCTAATATAATCACAAACAAGACCTTTGATAACCAAAACAATAAAAAATTACACAGACTGTGTGCTTATCAAATACGACAGTACAAACAGAACGATATGTGTGTGCATGAACAAATAGACAAAGAGGACCTTATCAGTGTGACAGACAACATGTCAGACGACAAAAACGCTGCTGACGGAGGGATCATTTTCGGTTGCCTTCCTGTACATCACAGAGGTGCAAGAACAACACAGAACAAACGATGCTGCAGATGGTGTAGGCCAACTCCGCGACGTAGTACACAGCCTTTACCAAGGCGTCCGTTACTTTCAGAATGATACAGGTACACGTAGACGAGAAAAGCACGGCCTTCCCTGCGCCGTTTTCACAAAACCTAACAATGATCAAAAGGATTATGTGCAGGTCTATTATGCTGAATTTCCCCCAAATCGAATAATTAATGCAGAAGTACGGATATAAATTCATTTTCGCCCGTTAAGTAAAGTGTGATATGCTGTGTGCCGAATTTCACGGAGGTCAGAATCCCTGGATAAATTTATGTGAGGAACCAATGTCACAGGCGCACACTGGGTGGGAAAAAATACCGCCCCCCCCCCCCCACACTTTTTTCTCCTAAAGAAAATTTTCTAAACCAAAATT
>Ga0136643_10019559_pt1 | contig 10232 bp, 3 predicted proteins | sample TergutLab28metaG_FD_96883 | JGI IMG/M metagenome (GOLD analysis project Ga0136643, IMG submission 96883) | Labiotermes labralis P1 segment gut microbial communities from Petit-Saut dam, French Guiana - Lab288 P1 (version 3) (version 3) | ecosystem: Host-associated > Arthropoda: Insects >... | reverse complement strand
ATGCGACGGTCACTCAGTACACCAGCTCAGACAACGGCGTCTCAATGCCGACTGACTAGACCCACGGGAGAGTGACTGTTTGCGGAAGTGCAGTAAGGTCTCCTCTGACTGACTGCCAAGTTACATCAAGGCCACACGACCGGTTCTCGAGATATTCAAAACGGATGATTACTTTCCGGACAGCCCTCGTACTGTGTTGGAAAAACTACAAAGACTTTAATGTTACAGTGGGTGTAACGTTTTGCAGTCCATGTGAGGGTTAAGGAATGTGATGCTGCTCTGGTCCAGGGCCCATATTCTCGTACTAGTGTAACTGATTCTTCACCAGGCACTGTCATTATGACCATAAAAGTAGAGGCCCCAATTTATACACAGTAAAAAATTAATAAGAAACTGGTATCACCCCCTCTTCTACTTCTCCACTTACACATCACCATGATGATGTCACCTATACACAGGAAGGACACGTAAGGCCTACCTCGGGGGCGGGGGGCGTAACTACTGTAAATCTCCAGAGATCCACATAAGGCGTACTAGTACAGTAATTTGTACAAAATACTTTACTCAGCTACCGTGAATTATGTACTTGTATTATTAAGTACTGGATAAACGAATAGTTTAATACTAGTCTACCTTCAATCAATCTATTGTAGTTCCAGTTCCAGATGTTACGGAAAATATTGGTGCTTCCTGCTTCTGGGTGAAACACCTTTTATAAAACGGGCTAACTAACTAGCCAACCAACTAAATAATCAATCAAACAACCAACCAACCAACCAACTGCACAGAGCAGGATCCTTGTTCAGAATCAGACAGTTCCTCAGCTAGTCAAAAACTTCCCCGTATATTATAGAGCTCGAGGGTTTACTACCTTCCGTACAACAGCCAGCCAGCCGTCCCTGTCCTGAGCCTGACGTCATACACGCCAGCCATGTCTTTAAGATACACGCCACAAGGACAACTTAGTGGAATTTTATTTATTTTTAATACTTTTCCCTTTCATGATTTATTAACATATTCTGTTCATTTGAAAGGAAACGCATTTCTTTGCACCCTGAGTGGTATGAATCAGGAAATTCGCCAGATGATGGTATCCGAAGCCGAAACGTATAGCGAATTTGTTGTATTAACAACATCCACGTATTAATTAGACGTTGACTGCAATATTTAATAATACCTTAAGATTAATTTTAGTAACATCTTCCAGTGTTCATTTCGAAGTTCCCAATCACAACCCCAAATAAGGTATTATTATTTTTCATGCATGTTGTATATCACGTTCAACCCATCACCTTTGATTTGATAGTAATGTTTAGTGGAGAATTTTGCTCCTTTCTCGAGGCTCGCATTACTTTCTCCCTCTTAGGTCCTAATATCTTCCTCAGCACCTCACAAAGCACTTGACTATAAAAATGTACTCGAGAAAGGTTCACGCATTTTCCACGTGTGTTGTCTGTAATTCTGAACTGGTTCCACGAGTCCAAACACGAAGACAGCACCACCTTCCAGACGTTTCATATCTGTGCATCGTATATGTGTGAGAAAGAAGAATTTGTTATGTCTGACAGCCGCTTGCTGGGATGACCACAGGAATTCCATCACTCCATTTCACTTGTTACTTGTGTAAATGTTCAAAGCGTCTTTCAGCGTTTGGTCCAAGCTCCGAACGAAAACTTAGAATGTAAAATATTCGACTTGTAATTCCAGAAATGCTGCAGAAAGTAGCAGTCTAGACCCAAATAGACATGGAAAACAGAATAATACTCAAGCAATATAAACTCCGTGGACACAATTAAAAATTATAACCTACTATCCCGTCTAAAAGGGAATAAAAACATGCTACTCTTTTCAAGTTTCAAACCAACCGACTGATTTTCATGGGACGTAGATCTGTATTATACCCTTATAGAATGTTGCAATTTGCAGTTGCCTAGAGTCTGCAACACTGGCGTTGCCAAGGGAGATGGGATAGTTGAGGTCGCTCTGGGTGACACGATGGGCAGTAAAGGAATATTTAAAATAAAGTTAAATTAATTTCTTGCATTCAAGAAGTTCTAAAGAATTGAGATAAGTAAAAGAAAATTTAATAAAATATTGTAATTTTTTAAATATATAATATCTCTTACGGGCGGCCATTTTGATAACTCGCCCTTGGAACGAAACACCTGGCTAGCCGCTGTCGGTACAATACACGCGAAACGCAAACCTGCGAGTCGGGAGCGACATGAAGTTTAGGTTCTGAAATGATGTATAGTGATACATTCTATAATATCATGGAAATTTGCAGAGTTACTTTTTTCTTCTGCATGAGAATAAGGATATGATAGCCATGGCTACATTTTCCTTACGCTGTCAGTTTCATGACGTTAACACTGGAGTTACATATGTGACATTTGGTAAGTAAATATCACGGAAATACTTACATATTATTTATGCAGGCTACATTGCTGAAAAATTCAGCTTATTTCAACTCGAATTGAAATCAAAGAATTTTTACGAAAATCAGACTTTAAGGTTTCGTTGGTATACTTATTACATGTTGGCTAAAACAATGGGAACAAATACCCCAGAGATATAAAAATACTGCACTATACCATCCATGCAGCATCATCAGTACGCATGCTTTAAAACGAAAGCATAAAACCCGCTTGGCAAAATAAACTTTACATTTCCCTAAGATGTGTAGGATAATTTCATTAGGACGGAGATCAGCTAATGTACCATGCTTTTTGTTACGCCAGTATTTTGCTCCGTGATTACTTTACAATAGTTCTCTTTCGATGCTAAATGTTAATGTGCTTTTATTATCCGCCATAGTTTTAACTTCATCAGAACTGAAACGACGATAGAGGTGACGTAACGCTGTGGTAAACTCAGAAACTGATATACACAGATTATTTCAACATATTCAATCTGGCCGCATAATGAAACGCGTTAAAGTTGTTTTCGTTCTTAAGCGAGTTATGTAACGACGCTGTCAACTGCTACGATCATGTCTTCGGTGAGAGATGAGTGAATGAGACTGAAGCATTGGTGGAATGATTATGACAGGAAAACCCTAAGGGGTCAGAGAAAAACCTACCCTCATGCCACTTTGTCCACCACAGATCCCACACACAATGGTCTGGGAGTGAACCACACCATTCGCGGTGCAAAGTTTCCTTTTGTCTAAGCACCGTGTCAATAATCAAAATAATTTCTAAGCATCCGAATTCGGCGACAGGCATCGAAGAATGCAGTTTACGTTCGTATGGTTTTTCTTCTGCGATAAAAGCGAAAATGTAAGCATAATACAGTCAATATCGAAACAGTTACGAATACATTCATATCACTGTAGGAAAAGAACCCCGCACGTGCAGCAAGTGTCAAGTCACTGCACCGAATGAACAATCCGGTTAGTTAAACTTACTTAACATCCTGAGATTTTAGGGTCCCACGATGAAGACAAAGAAGGTTAGAGACTTGCCGGATGTGACGACTGACAACCTTACGGATAAAAGACAAGAGGTACACTTCACAAAAATAAAAGAATAATTATGAATCGAAAGTTACAGAAATGGGATATAACGTTCCGACAGTAATAAAACTGGCTTCAGATAGGGTCCAATGGCGGGATTTTGTATTCACACTAATGAATCTTCGGGTTCATTCAAAATAAGGAATTTCTTGCTTGGTAAACCAACTTGCAGCTTTATATTGGGTAAAGAAGAAATAAATGGGTTGATATAAAAGAGCCACCTGGTAACGGATTCCTTTGTCAATATTCTCACTACGGAAATGAACAAATTAAAATTCTCAATAGAGTTTTTGTTTTCGAAAAAGTAAGCATTAAGGTGCAAGCAGGTCCATTTACCTACATTTCACTGCCAGGAAGCGACCCACATGACGTATAGAACTCTTCATTATGAACGTGACAAAAAAAATTGTATCTCAACTGGAACACGAGAATAATTACAGCCCATTCTTCCGCTTATTTTGAAATGAATTCTACCTTCCGTTTTTAGCTTTCCATAACTTTCATTTGTTTCAACTCATCTGAACCTCCTTCACGAAAAACAAGTTTCAGCGTTTGTGACAGAAAACTAAGGCAGGCAATGTACGTATAAGCTAACACTGTGGCGCGTTCGCTTAACCAATGTTGAAGTGGAAAGGCAACACTGGATTTTGTGAATTGTTGACTATACGTGCCTGTCAGCCATGTAAAAATATTGAATTTTGCAGAACAATGTTTTTATGGCAAATTCATTTCGCCGGCAACAATACCAACGTAGGTATTTATGTAAAGTGCCAAATATTCAATTCAAAGAGAAGGAGATTCGTTTGCTCATGGCCTTCTTCAGAGGTACAATTTGGCTAAACAGATCCTAATGCCAGATAAGCCGTTGCAAAGATTCTCAGTTGTTGTAAGTGCTGCCGAAACCATTTTAAGAGATCAGACGGAATTAATCAATTACAAAGCAACAAGCACTACATAGGAGTGTGCGTCTGTATTCTTGCCTTTGATATCCGGCATGTAAATCGTATTTCAATAAAACTAGAACTTTCTCGATATATTTTCGAAAAATTCACAAATATCAATTTTCCTGAAACATCGTCCAGTGGGAGATGAGTTGTTCCATGCGGAAAGACATTACGAACCTCACAGTCACTCTCCGCTATTTGGCCAACGCGCCTATAAATTGTAACAATTCTTCGTGTACATTCGTCTTACACATAATTTATTCTTATCCTGGACATGTTACCTGATATGCAACAACAAAATGCACAACATTAAAGCAAGTCACATATCATTTGGTAATACGAATAAAAACCTGATACAAAATCTTTTTTCCTCCTTTAGCAATTTCAAGAGTAAAAATAGTCAAAAGTTCTTTCCTATCCAAAGTTCTCCGATTTCCGCAGGTTCCCATGTTTAGTCCCTTTGTTCGTATACTCAGAGTAACATCTAGTTAGAAACAAAAAAATGAAAGTACTTATCTGTCCATTGCTCCCCGATTTCATAAGAGCATAGCTTTTGGAAGGTTCCCAGGATTTTGCCGTTTGTCTTTCTGGTAAGAGCGACGTGTAGATGAATATGTGTATGGAGTACTGGTGGAATGACACTGACAGGGAAAAACCGAAGTAGTCGGAGGAAAACCTGACCCAGTGCCCCTCTGCCCACCATAAATGTCGCACGGACTGGCCTGGGATCGAATTCGGACACCTGGGATGAGAGGCTGGCGATTAACCGTCAGAACCACTGCGCAGCCATAAAAATTAATTTGCATTGTATTTAAATATTCAGAACTTAACGCCCAGTAAACGCTCTCCGTCTCGGGAAACTACTCAATTAATGCTACTTCGGGAAAACGCCTTTCGTTCTGATATTCACAAAACATATAAACGCCTTCAGCGGACAAAAGATACAATGTCAAAGTTGGTGGTACGAAAAGTAACCACTGGGGTTTAAGAAGCTCGTATATTTCGCCTCCACCTCTTGAGTCCGGATGGCTCAGCTACTGGATGCATGGGGCTAGATTCGATGCGAAACACAGGGATTTTTTTCTTTTCCAGTCATGGTTATCTGACCCTTCACTGGAAGTAAAACAGCCGGGACGTGAAGCTCAGCATTGAATTACATTTACTGCCGAGGTCAAGGAGTGGAAATATATCTCCACTTCAGCACTTCAAGACATGGGTCTTAATAAAGCACGAAATATTTGTCATTTTTTCGTCTTTTCTTCCTTCTTTCATGCCCCGCATATCCCTATAAACACCTCACGGTCAACCAAGCCGTCTTTACACCGAGGCAAATACATTTCATGCACAAAATTTTCGTTCAGTACTGAGGTATACCACGTTTCTTACAAGCGGACCAACATACAGAAACATGCTTAACAAAGAAGTAATTAATTTACATTAGTACAACCCACACCTGATATATGAAACAACTGGCTCAGGCGACGACGCTGCGGACATAAATTCACGAGGTGGCCGACTAGATTTTCGACCAGGACACCAACAATCCCGACTCAAGTTTCATTGGTGCTTTTTATCATAACTTTTACACAAATTCCAGGTTGGTACATTGAATTAGGCCACAGCCACTTCCTTTCTAACTTATTATTCACTATGAATTAATCACTCGACACCATACAGTCTAAACAACCTGCAAATAAAATTAAACTAAATGCATTTTATTCCAAACTGCAAATAATGTAGTAGGTACAAAGTTATTTAACAGGCCACTTCTGAAAACAGAATTTTACTGAACGGGTTGCTGTGACACTAACGATTAGACTTCTGTTCGGAATATGTCTAGTTTGAACGTCGACCGAACCATCGATTATGCTGACAAAGTTTTTGGTGGTTTTCCTCATTCCCTCCAGAATGGAGTATAGTTATCCACTCTTCTTAGTACCTAAAACTTTACAGAGAGAAATTCCAGTAACTAGCCTCATGGAGCAAGACGCTTTTGAGAAGCTATTCGCTTAAACCAGCCGTTCTTAACTTGGAATTCACGGACCCCGGGGGTGCATGGATAGACTTCAGGGACTTCATGAACTAGGATGGTAAAAAATTACAAGTTTATTTTCACCAAACTCTAACTGAAATTTAGATTTTCATTCAATAATGAATGTAGCCAACAACGGAATTTATGGCCTCTAGACTCCAAAAAATGTTTAAGTTCAATGAATCTTACTACCTCTATTTCTTGCCTTTAAGATTTTTTTTATTTTTGAGAATTTTCTAATAAGGGTCCATGGCATAAGTAAGGTTAAGAACCGCTGACTCAAGACATTGCAGAAATATTCCTCCGTTTACAGAACCCAAGGTTCATTACGTCGCTCACAAGAGAACGCAGAGGTCACACCGGCAATATTATTACGGAATATTATTTTTCTTTCTAAGAAAACACGTAAAATCTCAATTATAAAGGCAGGCGGTTATTAATATTTAAGGAAATACTATAGGCTTTCAACTGAGAAACAGGCAAAACACAAACACATCCTGCACGGGAAACACGATATATTAAGGCCTAAATTGAAGAAAGCGATGGGCATAGTTACCATTGTCCTATGAAGTATGGATCATCAGACTTAAGGCCAGTTGCACGAATTCAGCCCTTCTTTCTCTAAGATCTCGTTACAGTGAAATATTTTAGATTAGTCACCAGACTATCTCAGCAACAAACCGATAGGTAAGCGTTATGAGATCTGCGCTTTTTTGGGATTGTATGCAGTGCAGAACGGTAGTTTCTTGCCGGCGTTTCGGGATAATTTATCGGTCCAATTTTCAAGGGTCAAGCAGTCCATTAAGAAAGCAACGACCATTCTACGCTGCGTAAAATCCCAAAAGAGCGCGGATATCATTTACAACGCGCAGGAAGCTTAAAAGCACGCATAAATACGTGTTATGATTAACATTTATTAAAAATGCGGTAGTCAATTACGTAAACTCGTGGGATGTGGATTTCATTTCCAACAACGCTTGCGCAGTGCTGCTGAGTCCTACCCTATATCCCGAAATGACAAAGGCGTTTTTGCAACAGGGGCAAGGCGGCCAAAGAGTGATTCTTGTCGTTCACTTCCGGATACATCCCAGGTAAAGAGAATTCATGCAGCGCTGTATCAACGCAAACCCCTTCACAGTGCGGTGACTGTCCGCCAGAATAACGTTACGTGTAAGAATCAGCGAATTAGGGACTGTGTCATACCTGTATGTTTAACTTTCACATGATTCTTTTCCATCCTAGAAACCCTTTCTTTTATTTCCTTATACAAAACCGCCCCCACCCACCCCTTACTTGCATACATTCAGTCAAACAGGAGCGCCTGACTGAAAATTTGCAGCGGTCAGTGAGAGTACAGTATCTTCTCTGCTTTCAAAAGCATGCTACTACTAAGCACTTCAAGGTCAGTGGTTAGTGCATATACCTTCGAGCTTAACACTAACAACCCTGCACTTTGTCCACACATTGTCTTTGTTTCGTGTGATTCTCACATTCAACAGCAATCATGTCCCTGTAGAACATGGACCGGTTGGATTTATAACGGAGGGACACGGTTTTCTGTGCCACCGCTCGGACGGTTAGTTGCCATCCTCTCACTGCGGAAGCCGGAGTTCGGTACTGGGACAGTCCAGGCGAAATCTGTGGTGGGCGAAGTGGCACCGGGACAGAATTTTCTCAGAAAACTTCCGTCTTCCACTATGAGTCTCAGTCCACTAATGCTCCAAACTCATATCCATCTACTTGTTATTCTTACCTTCAGGACAAACAGACGAACCCTACCGACCTTCACAAAAGAAAGGTTCTTTCGGAAAAAAGGAAGCATTGGGTGGAAAAGTGGTTTCAGTTTTTTATACTTGAAGGGGTTAATTTATGTGTCTACTGCAGGATTACTAGAAAAAATGATTTACGAGACTGAACTTCATTCTAATATTACTTTTCTCTGTTACTACCTACAGAGGTAATGCACGAATGGATTTCAACAGACGTCAAAAGCTCCCACACACTAGCCTCGTACACAATATGCATGAGACTTGCTTTAATTAAAATACAAAATGCCCATGCTGGTCAGATGATTAGCTGGAAAGCTTCAACACAGAATGGTAACTTATACTTCCAAAAGTCTCCCAGTTTTCTTTTTTAAAATAAGAGAAATAATAAACATCTTTAACGATTTTGAAGACTAAAATTAATGTACATTACGCAACTACATTCAGTTCCTAACACTCACACAACACGGGTTGCTTCCATTATAAAGACCAATGGGTGAGTAAAGTTTAGGGTGGTAGAGGAACAGGTGTTCCTGTAGTAATTCTGTTTTGCCCCGTTAGGATCATTCCACCAACCTCCATACTCATCTTCATCTACATGTTAATCTTAACCAGAAATACAAATAGGCAAAGCCTAGCAGTCTTCCTAACAGCAATGCTCTTACGGAAATCGGGGAGTATTGGTTAGAAAAGTACTTTCAGACTTCATGGATATAAAAGCTGACTATATGAGAATTATGTAGAATACACGTACACACACGCGCACATACGTTATGTAGGCAAAATGGTGTGTATTTAGTGTCAAAATTATTGGTAACTACAGTGACCAGTAGGTTTTAAAGGAGTTATTTAGGTGACATGCATGTAACTGCTGTGAAATTTTTATTCAACGAGCACATAAATAAATCACATTTTAAAAACAAAAGAGGTGGAAGCTCAAGAGCTGTACCAACCAAGAAATAAACGATAAACGGAAAGAAATTATTGTGCTCGAAACTACATTTAGGTTACTGGTTGACAGCGTGTACAATGCCATCGGATATTATTAAAAGGCTATATACCCTTCCACTGCTAAATCTTTTACGCAAAATTAAAGCTGCTGAATGCACTCTATATTATTACGCATTATATTGGAAAGGGTATGTAGTCAAACACAACTTTGTCAATTAAGATGTATTTAATGGCTATACTAGACAAATAGTATAGCCATTAAATACATCTTAATTGACATAGTTGTGTTTGACTACATAACCTTTCCACAATGGGGATGACACACTTCCTAGATTACTTATTAGAATTCAAACTCAAAAGCATTATTTTTCTAACCTGAAGCAAAGAGATGAATAATTGCTTGAATATGGGATTTATCCGAATAAAATCTAGATTATTAAACGACTAATAGAATGAAAACATTAAATCTCGGAAACAAACAGCAGTTTCGGGAAAACAATGTATATGGGCTTCAAACAACCGGCGGCCATCTTGCAGGAAACTGGAACAATCATCTATCGGGTAAAATTTAAAACTTCAAAGCCATTTCTTCAGAAAACTGGTCGTATAAATAGCCTAATTACAGCTGCCTTTATCATTCAGTGGTACATATTTTGCTTAAAACTACTGCACTACTTTAAGACATATTACGAATTATCGAGGCAGATCAAAAAGTCTACTACTGGATGTCCTGATTGATCTAACAGCCACTACTACGATGTACAAACGTTATTTATAGTTTCCTGATGTAAAAGGTCAGCGGCGGCTTGTCCAGTTCCCTGACTAGATAGTAACTGAGTACAATCACGTTAATGTTACATCATGTAACAAAGTGTTTTGCGATTTTAGGCAGGAGCACAGTTCTTCCCTCCCCCCCCCCCCCCCACACACCCAAACCGGGTCCGGGGCGCCCCCCCCCCCCACCCCAAACCCAACCGGACGCGCTTCTTGAAAAAAAAGAACAACACACGAGAGAGGTCGTT
>Ga0136643_10019558_pt1 | contig 10232 bp, 6 predicted proteins | sample TergutLab28metaG_FD_96883 | JGI IMG/M metagenome (GOLD analysis project Ga0136643, IMG submission 96883) | Labiotermes labralis P1 segment gut microbial communities from Petit-Saut dam, French Guiana - Lab288 P1 (version 3) (version 3) | ecosystem: Host-associated > Arthropoda: Insects >... | reverse complement strand
TTTTTGTTATTTTTTTAAATTTTATTAAAAAAAAATATATAGGGGGCTCGTTTAACCGTTAACAAAACAAAATACAAAGGCTCACATGTTCTTGACTTTTTTTTTTTTTTGGACAATCGGAAATTTAGTTCGAACTGCTACTGTCATAAAACTTGAACATAAAATACAAGCGCATCTGGCAAAAGGCGCCGCGTAAGTTACTTCAAGGGCTAACGAATCTTAAATGTATTAGAGAGTACAGCGTTCGAATCTCAGTCCAAGCAACAGCTAATGCTGCAGTTTATAACCATTCTCTGTTTCTTCAGATGGATTACGAGACCGTATCTTTAGAAAATCATACCCAGAGTCCTTTCCAGCCCTTCCCACTTCCTCGCATATCTGGCGTGATTTGTTTCAGAAACTGGTCATAGTCTTTAAGAGAAATGCGCGCGAAGTAAGGTGGACAACACTGATAGAGGTCCCAAGTAAGTCCCACAAGACAATGGAGTTATTTTCATTCGCTTTACAATCAGTATTGCAGTCGTCCATTCAGAGCCGGAGGTCTTACATTCCATGCACACTGTTTCGCATCGAGAAGCTCGGTGTTCTCTCTCTCTCTCTCTCTCTCTCTCATTCGCCAAGGCGATCTGGCGCCCGGAATTTGAGTACTACTGATGTAAGCTTCTAAGAAACAACAACACAATGAACAATAAATACAAGTATTTCCTCACATGCCTGAGAATGTTCCATTATACACGTTATAGGGAGCATCGAGAGGGGTTGTTTGAAATTGTGGCCAAGATAATTTGCTGAATTTTGTAATGAGTGTCCTCTTTTCCTCCAAGACAAACATAATTCCACCTTACAAGTGGCCATACAGCTAATTCCCCATACGTACTAGTATTAATAAATTATCTTCTCACAGCAGTTAATGACAAACGTAAAATCAGGTAAGTTCAAATTTAATGGTAAACGTATGATGAACTAGCTACTTACAGCTTGAAGCTGAGAAGAACTTTCGACATCCAAAACTAAGCTTGGCTGTCGTAACTTGTTTCATTCGGAGTGAAATTAAAACCATTTTCTACAATAAAGCATAGACTCGATCAAAGAGAAGTAAGTAACTACATCACACGCGTACTTAGTTTATGAGTTAGTAGAAATGCAAGCAGGGCAAGTAGCGATAGAGTGGTGGTCTATCTACTGGCTGCAAAACGTAGAATTTCCCGGAAGAGCGGTTCACACGATGTCTGTTGTCTGTTTATAGCTGAACAGGCTGTCAACAAATCGATATAGCTTGGTAACAAACTAAGCATTCCGTACACATGTCGCCTTCAGTTCTTAAGGATCAGAAACGACTAATTGGATTGCGACACCGACTACTACGCATGCGTCACCGTTAACGTTACTCCGAAGCAGCGTTACACAAAATTTTTTCCATGAAGGAACCTCTAAAATAATTTTTCTCATCCCGAAGAGCCCCCAACTATGAAAACGCTTACAGGCGGAAGAAGTTGACAGCGGGGAGAGCAATTCATTTACTGCTAATGTATTGTTAAGAACATGCATTTGTAAAAATCTGATTATATAACAAACTAACTCCATGGAGGAGAAACATTCTTGTGAAGTTAACAGGTCCTCAGATTGTCAAGAAATTCTCCATACTTTATGGAATCCGGAGGTTTATTATCGCATTCACAGAAGCCCACCATCTTTTCCGATCCAGTCCATGCCCCCTCTATTCCATTTTTTAAAGACCGAACTTAATATTACACTGCCATCTACATCTAGATCTTGCAAGTGGTCTCTTTCCCACATATTATTCCCACCAAATCCCTATCTCCTATCAGCCATATCTGCAACATGTCCAACCCATTTCATTCTTATTGATTTGATCACCCGAATAATATCTGGTGCAAAGTACAGATCACAAAGCTCCTCATTATGCAGTATTCTCCAGTTCCTTGTTACCTCGGTCCGTTTAGCCCTAAACATCTTCCTCAGCACCCTATTCTCAGACATCCTCAGTTTATGCTTCTCCCTCAATGTGAGGGGCCAGGCTTTTACTGAAAAAAAAATTAAGCCTATTTCGAGGTATATTTATTAATTCTTGCGGTAGTTCAAAATGTTTATTTCTTTATTCTACAATTTCTCCCGCCACCTGTACCCATGTTCTGCGGAGCCCTGGCTGAAAAATATTTATCAGGAGTAAGAAGACATTCTGCATTTCGCCAGGCGGGAAGACACGCTAAACAACGTTGTCTAAGCGTTAACAGTCAAGTTCAGTGAGCCTGCAGAAAAAAGTTCTGGTTTGGTATTGACTTTATTATAACTCGCCCAAATCTTGTACTATCTTCCTGCTGTTTCGACGTTTAATAGAAAAATGCTTCACCAGCAAACACAGGAGTGGTGTACAAAGTGTTAATGGTCATGAGAATGGAGGTCACAGAGGGTATTTTTGGTCCCAACAGTAAAAGCTTCTGGACAGATGAAGAGCTGCCAGCGCGTCCCTCAGTTGTGTAAGACGAAACAAGGCACAAGGAAGGAAAGCTGAATCTGACACAAGTACAAGCAAAAGAACGGCATTTGAAGCCGATGAATTCGACGAAGACGCAGTTCTAAGGGCAGTCTAGAACTTCTACATCAAGGTAAAGCGCGCGTTCCGGCATTTCCTGCAGTAAGAGTCAACTTGAAAGAACATATCGATTTTAAAGATGGCAAACTATGCGTAACTGTCGTACAGTAAAACAGAAAAGTGTTCAGCAAAAGAGTGCAAATTCAAGCAGGTTGCTTTTAACGTAATAACCGGACATTCCAGAGGAAGGAATCAAATAACTAAGAATTATAGCTAAAAATAAACTTGAGAAACGAAAAAAAAATGTGTATCTCAATCGTACGTTCTGTCCTCTCACATATATAAAACATCTCGGAGTAGCGATACACGTATTGTACTGTGTTCCTGCATCTCAATACAAGAGACGTCCCAAATGGTTATGTTTCTAAGGTCTCACATAGGTATTGGTCCCATCGAAGAACAGGCGACACTACCACCAAAGGATACAGAACTACGACACTCGGGAGCGGCTAATGACGGCTCCGAACTTCTGGCCGAACTCAGATGTGGCTCTCGAAAAAGCGCCTCATTATAATGCGGTACTGATCAAAGTTCTTAATTCTAACACACCGAAACAAGAAAGGACGAACTGGCGCAATACAAAAAGAATTCCACTTACTCCAGACGTGTTAAAATTCGTCATACACGGTATAATTACAAATGCAAGCACAGGACTGTCAATACTCTATGAAGGAAATTCTGTATGGTGCGGGGCACAATACAAATCAACTGCACCGCGTCCCCCCCCCCCCACCCAGTATCCAGTAAAGCAAGAAGTAACGAGAATGGGTTCTTTTCTGAACGCGTAAAAATAATTGAACCGGAATGGAAAGAACGTGAAATACATTTTAATTATATTAATGACATCGTAGCTATAAAATGTGAAGAAAGTGACAGTGACAGAATTATTGGAGCTGATTCTTCTGTATCAGACGGCAAACGAAGTACAAGCAGTTAACAAGGAGCTACAGATAGGTGACCAAGCATGTGTTCAGTTGCAATATACACAACATTCGTGCTGCGATAAGCCTCACTGTCCATGACACCACCCACACTTCAAGATACAACGCGTCTAGTGTTTATATTATGTTGTGATTGCAGCCTTTGGGGCAGCAGGCCACGTTTAGCTAATGCAAAGCGACAGAAATAATTTTACAGCTCTTGCTACAACCGTCAATTCGCAAAGGAGTTTACATTTGTCCCACAAGAAGCCTTATCTATGTTTATATTCAATCCATGTACAGCAAGCAAGACATCTGGCTATGCTGGCAATGTCTGCATTCATAAGGAATGTAAAGCAACCAGACTAATGATAAAATGAAAAACACTCCGAGCATCATAAATATAAGCTGTGGCACCATTGAATAATCTCTGCCTATCTTATGAATAGCTTCACTGAGAAACGCAATCCAAAGAAACGCTGAACACCACGTACAAAAACCGTAATGGAAGAGCTGATATCATGCGACCCGTTACCGGATGCAAGAACGTGTAAAGTTAAAACAATGAATGCCAAATATCAGCGGCGACGAAGAACATGAAAACTGATTTGATCACCATTCTGCACTTCGCCAAAACTCAAAACAGATGCCACCTCGCCATTATGTATCAACCTACCGTTACGCCAAGAACACCTACAGAGTATCTTACATTAAGCGACTATACAGGCACAACTATAAATATAACCCACGTCCGAATATTTCTTTCCGCCCGCTGGCAACTTTTTCCACTACCGCCAGTACAGGCTAAACGCCACAACTTGGTAACTATTTATCAGACAAAAGGGCTTTCATATCCCAGAATACGTGTATCACCTTCTTCCCAAATATATGCTTGAGAAGAGACGGCGCAAAGCATCTCAGGCTCATCTGAACCGAAAAATACGTGCTGATTCGTACCTTCCTAGGTGTTAACTTCCCGCTGTCACGGGACATTGGCATTTGCATGTCCTGGCCATTCTCCTACGTGACAAACTACAAATCAGTGTGATTCAGATAAGAAAAATGTGGTGGTAATGTGTGACAAGCGAGTTTCAAACAATCGGCTTGTAAATACTATACAGCCTGTTTTTAATCGTCTACCAAGCACGGATGAATACAAACTCCGTAACGCAAGGCAAGTCAACCACGTACTAGGCCTACATCTTCTTGACTACGTTGCAAATTGCCTCCCCAGCACAGTTGTGTGATGTCCGTCACAGAGGTGAACGCTTCAGAGAAAAGTTTTATGTTCGGCAAAAAGCGTTCAATTACAATACTTTTGCAAACTTGACAACTGGCATGGAGAACATGTCGCCAAAAGATCTGTAAAAAAATCCCACGTCAACAGTGTCGTATTGAAGAATTATATAAGGAACAGTGGAAAAATATCGTATCACAGGTACAGTGCTGGACAAAAAGAAAGCAAGAAAACTTGTATTTTTTTTTCCAGACGACACAAATCTACATTAAGTAGAAATGTAAACAGACAAAATAGCATGTTGGCATTACGAAAATCCCCATATTCAGCTCGAGACGTTTTCGTTACATTACCTAAAAGTACAAAACGCTCACAGAATCACAAGGTTCCATGCTTTTAGAATTTACGAATTTAACGTAATTAAATTAAACCTGACATCATTATTCAAAGAACAAACGGAAGAAAGAAAAGCAGTTCAATCCATACGCATTACAAGGAACGAAAGGCAGTATCCGTATAGAAACTTACAGTATTTCAAAAGAAGTGCTCTGTCGTGTGTCGAGAAATACTTCCAAAAGTCGCGAGGCGTGCTTAGCTGGAGGTCGGCACTTAGACTCCTGTGAAGCAAGCCAGGCACACTTCGTATGCGATAACTCCATGGCGACAGCTGCCGTGCTCAGGGCAAAGACTGGTGAGACGCTCTGTAGTTATACAACATTGCATTTGAGTGAGCAGCAAATTCGAGAACTGTAACAGTTTGCAAATAACATCATCAGTCCTGGAGTTCTAAACTTGTTACATGTGACACAGATAATCACAGTGTCCGGTTCGGATACCGCTCAGGACCTAAATTATCCGTTGTGTACGAACAGGCTTAGCGACAGGGTGATCTGTCACACGAGAAATCCTACAAAATTCCTATAGAACTGCCTGTCTCAGAATTAGTTCTAAAGCGGCAAGATCGAAACGGCCGAAACTGACTTTTTAAAAGTGAGTGCAGATGAAGTTATCAAGGCCAGTTTCTATTTAAAAATATTAGCGCCCAAACGTTTAAAAATGTTAACTTGCTAAGCTCTCCTCTAAAACGGTTATGACCGAGCAAGATAAATTAGTTGCTGGAATGCGATACAGAAAGCAGGAAAGTAACAGAAGCTACTAGAGATCCTAAACACATGGCAACAAAATATTCAAACGTGCAAATGCCACTGAAAGCTAGGGTGACGAAGTGTGTACAGACGTCTGTATTCGAGCAGAGGGTGTAGCTTCTTGCAAATACAGCGGGACACAGCCACGACATTTGCCACACGATCGCTATATAGTCGCCGTGCTGGTAACATAATGTAAACAGAACATAGCTTCCTCAGAACTTCTCTGGAGCTGGCAACGGCGTATTGTGAGCGGTGCCCGGCATACTCAAGTCCTTCAGAGCAGCGCTGCCACCTCTGCATGGAATGACGAGTTCGGAGGCGTCCCCGCCAAGCATTTGCACTGGTAAGTAGTTAAAAGCACCGTGGTTAAGAACACACTACATTCTGCGTCCAGACAGATTTATCTGGCGAAAGTTCTATCCTCACATGAACGTTAATCAACTCATCTTAAATAAGCAACAGTTGGTGTGGCAAACTTAAAAGTTTCTTGCCTATTAAGAGCAGGGAGGAGCTTCATACCCCCAGCACAATCAGCAATAGAATTGAAACATTCTACCTTTGGCGTTTGGCATATAGGAGTTTGATCAAATAAACAAGTTGCAAGTTTTAAATTAACAAGTGTTTTTCATAAACAAGTGAAGAAGAAAAGTCAATGGAAACCTACAAATAGAACACGTAAAGCTATTCTAACTACCAGAATTATTTATCATTTGTCTACAACTGCCTGAGCTGCATGCAACTACTTACTTCTGTTTATAGCAATACAATGTAATTTTTTCCCACTACGCGTTGTATCGATTCGTGTTTGTGTGACGCGACTGGCCGTTTACTTTCCAGGCTAATTGAAAGTTCGTCAACCCCTCTCCCAGTACAAACAATCAATCGGCCTTCCTCACACACGACTTATGCACGCTTTAATCAACAATTTGATGTACGTATTAATCTTTATGTCTGTCAACGGCGTGGCCCAGCTTGACCAATAAAGGGGCCAAGTTACAGAAAACACCTTCCTCGAACACGTAGAAACGTCTTTGCCCTACAATCTACCTAATTAGTGGTGCATTAATGTTTTGAATAATTACAATAAAATACATGAAATGTACTGTTACATAGGAATGTTGTAGCTCTTGTTTAAACAATGCATTGGGGGTGGGGGTTGGGGGGGGGCGGCATCTACAGTAAGCTTACGGAAGTGTATAAGATGACAGTTCGTTCCTGTGCATTAGTCAGCGTAATCATTCCTGAATACATACGTACGTAAATACATACATACACACGTACATACATATATACATACACACATACATACATAATACATTACATACATACATATTACATATGCATACATAATATATAACATATACATACATAATATATTACATACATACACGCATACACACATACATACATACATAAATAATACATTACATACATACATTGCATACATATATACATTACATTCAAACATACATACATACATACGTACGTACGTACGTGCGTGCGTGGGTGCGTACATACATACATGCATACATACGTTACGTACGTGCGTGCGTGGGTGCGTACATACATACATACATGTATACATACGTACGTACGTACGTACATAGCCCTACTCGTAGACCTACCAACTGTTCGCAAAGAAATCTTACTCCACGCTTGCGTATCAAATCATAAAATGATAATCATCATCAATGGGAAGGACGCAGAAGCAAACAAAAATACTAACCGATATTTGATTATTAAAACCCGTAAAACCCCTCAGGCAAGAGTATCCTAGTCTGAACTCCTCCGCGCAGATTCGAGCCACGCTCCACCCGAATACAAAGCATGAGCTCCAATACTACACCAAACGCTAGATGGCACTGCTTGTCACAGAAGTTACAACATCCTTTCTCACATACTAATACTTCTTTCGCTGAGGCACAGCATATTAACGTTTGGATCTGTCGAGCTGCACGTCCTGCATAATCATGATACACAACCGCAAATACCAACACCATGCTTTTATGTAAGAACAAGGCCTGCTTCAACATGGAGACTGCAGATAATGAAATCCTCTGCAAAAGGAAGTTTGCCAGTGAACTCATTTAAGTTCCTTGTAGGGTCCCTTGGCTTCAGAACACTCCTCGTGACCTACACCAATATTTACAATACTCGCACGCGATCTCTCATGAGGCATAAAAACTGGGACGATAAGCATGTCTTGCTTGTTCTGTGATCGTGCTGTCAAATGCAGCACTGTAAATCTATATGTAGTCTATTTAACGACAATATTTACTGTAGAGTAAAAAAGAAGGTTACAGACGAGGCGTTTTGGTCAACTCATAAAGCCTTCTGTCCTGCTAAAATACATGAATTTTCATCGCTTTGTGTATCCTGTTATAAAATTCAATGACGCAAGCATACGCCTACTATGTTAATACAGGTATCTAGTCTGTTTACATTACAAACGGTAAAGCAAAGGTGTTTTCTCCGTATCTAAGGAAAAGCCTTATCAACCAATGTTACGTTTCCTCCCCCAGTGACACAAGAACTACAGTGGCTGTTCCTACTATCAAAATGCGCTTTTATAGGTTTTTGCCCAAGCCAAATTCGTTTAAGCCCACTTAAAAAATTCCGAGGGTCCGACAAGTTAGCGGGTCTAGTGATGTAAGAAACTGAAAACGCCAGCGTCAATGGCGTCCACACAAAGTGGCTGAACAGCTGAAATTGGGGGAAAGAGGCACAAAAGAAATATCACAGGCCAGAATTTTTCCTTTTCAAGATAGGTAATCAGGCTAAACATAAATTGCAAATATGTAACAGTGGTAGCGGCATTATCGGATATACTATCTAGCACTTGCCTGGATGTACTTGAAAAAATTACGAAAACCTCACCAAGATAATCGACCTCCGGGACGAGAAATGAACCCGGGGTTTATCGACCCCAAACCAAGACTGCGAACTCGACGACGACATTTAATAACAGTGGAAGTCAATACTGGTAACACCGTCAGTTAAATATCTTCTTAAGTTCTCCATGTCCACCTAAAAGTGGAATTTCAATTAGGAATTTGATAATAAATCTTCTGATAGTAAAAATAACACATCGGAAAAAGAAATTAGAAACTAAAATACTGCGTCAACTAACATTAAATTCGTGATGCTGATTGCAAACAGGCACTTATTTTAATAAAACCACAGCTCTGTGTGCGTGTGCGCAGGTGTGTGCGAGACCAGATGTCTCCAGTTCAGCAACTCAACTAAGTTGAAGAACATGCATATCAAATTTTTTTTTTGTTAGAAGATTCACTTTCTCCAGCAAATGTCCGCCCAAAATTAAACATGATAACGTACTTTATTATTATTATTATTATTATTATTATGGAAGTAAGCAATCCTGACCTGTGATATCCCATTGTGTTATTCAGTATCTCTATACTTAAAGCTGGTAATAGTCTAAACACAACTAAATTCTATTTTGTTTAATAGAACGATATGTTTCGGCCTAGCTAGGCCATCCTCATGTTCACAAACAATTTAAAAACATATACCGAAGTACAATGTACAGTACAAATATTTCATAATGTTTAAAATTGGCTAAATGTTCAAATATCTGAAAATTATATGTAAATTGGAGGATTTGCAACAATTGTTTTTATGACGAATAATTACCTCCACTAACTGTCCAAGGCTGTCATGGCACTCTCATCAATCTGGATACCTCTATGTTTATAACGAATGCTAATCAAGGTAGCAGAGTCTCCTCCTTCATAAACAGCTCACTGTGAATACGGCAAGTATATAAATGGATACCAAGACAGTAGGTATTTATTATTTTGCGTTTACTAAGTTGAGACGTTTGTACACTGCGTAGGACGGCCTAGCCTAGGCCGAAACATGTCGTTCTATTACACAAAATAGAATTTGTGTTTAGACTGTTATCAACTTTATGTATTGGGAAATAAGCAAATTTAAGCCAAACTAATTATATACAACAAAGTAAATGAAGAAAATTTAACTACGAGTGATGTGCAGTGCCAAATATAAATAATGATGTATACAGTAACCTAGAAAGGGTTTTATATATATATATATGTGTGTGTGTGTGTGTGTGTGTGTGTTTGTGTGTTCAGTGCCAAATATAAATAATGATGCAGGGTTATATATATATATATATGTGTGTGTGTGTGTTCAGTGCCAAATATAAATAATGATGTACACAGTAACCTAGAAAGGGTTTTATATATATATATATATATATGTGTGTGTGTGTGTGTGTGTTCAGTGCCAAATATAAATAATGATGCAGGGTTATATATATATATATATAT
>Ga0136643_10019557_pt1 | contig 10233 bp, 9 predicted proteins | sample TergutLab28metaG_FD_96883 | JGI IMG/M metagenome (GOLD analysis project Ga0136643, IMG submission 96883) | Labiotermes labralis P1 segment gut microbial communities from Petit-Saut dam, French Guiana - Lab288 P1 (version 3) (version 3) | ecosystem: Host-associated > Arthropoda: Insects >... | reverse complement strand
TATTCCAAGTAAGTGTCTAAAAAATTTCATCTGTGCTGCTTCTAAACGTTGTTCCTCTCTTTTCTTCAGTACCCAAGCTTCACTTCCAAATTTCAATGCTGCTTTAGCTGTAATGTTGTGAATCAGTCTTATCATAAACCACCTAACTGGCTCTATTTACATTTAACTTGTCGAAATAACCCGTGTGAATCGGACATGAGATTCGAACGTGAGTTCCATGACGTCAGGTACTGGCCACTGGACAGTATACACCATTTTGATAAAATATGACTTATCCTGTTTATGTTAATATTGTCGGTCTCTTTGTTGTCAGTTAACACAATGCGTTTAAACATACAAAACTGAAAAACAAGACAAGGAATGTACATATAACGTAACACTGAGGTGCGTTCCTGAAACCTTTGCTGCAGTAAAAAAGCAATATTGCATACTCTGAGTGTGTTTGTAGCCTTAGTTATACAGCATACACCGGAGTTTATATTCAAATGCGTTATAGTAATTTTTACCGCATAGTGGAAATACTGAATCAAATTGTACTCGGGGGGTACATTACCCATCCCAAGAAAGTAAAAACAGTTGGAGGGAAGCCTGCAGCAGAAATAAAATCTCTCTTGTATCCTCTAGAAAAAGTATAATGCGGTTTACTGACGATGGTACGCCAGTAATGAATCCAGTGATTATAGCTGTCATCTGTGGCCTGCCCGAAATGTGCATTATTTTTCTACATTATCTCATAAATGGCATGATTTTCGGAAAACTTTATTTCAAACAAAGTATTTGTCTCGATTTTCTCTACAACCTTTTTTTTCCGAAACATTCTTCATTCTAAAGAGGTGAGCGGTTATGATCAAATGTATATTGCTTGTCAAGTAAAATACTCATTATTATTATTATTATTATTATTATTATTGTCCAATATTAATGAAACTGAATTTTCTCGACAGATTTTCGGAAAATACTCAACTATCAAATTTCATGAAAAATCCTTCCAGTGGGAGCCGAGTTGTTTTATACCGATGGACAGACGGACAGACATGACAAAGTTAATAGTCCCTTTTCGCAATTTTGCGAACGCGCCCAAATACGTGAAATTATTTTTGTGCTTAATTAAGCTCTATATCCTGAAGAAAATGAGGATGTGGAAGGGTAGGTCCATGCTTTGTTATCATTTGCTTTGGATAGAGATCAATGGTCAGCTTTAATCCGAACAGAAGTTGCACATTATCCACTCGACGTCAGGCTGGATGACCCACATAGACAGACTGAATGTGTTGACGAGGAGAATAGTCGCTAATTTGAGTGGGAATCTGTTTGGCCTGATGGTGTGTTTTTGAGGTAACTTCTGAAGCTATAAGGCATTATTATTGACCGAATATTTCCTGGTAACAAACTATCTCTCAGTTTTTGGGCTCATGATGGCACCGTCAGAAAGCCGAACTATGCAGTCCCCTTTATCAAAATAAATACATTTTCTCGAACGACATACTATTCTCTGCGTGATTTGAGGCTTACTTTGCGAAATAAATGAGATCTGCGCTCTTCTGGGATGTGACGCAGCCTATAGTCAATAAATACAAGAAGAAAGAGACTTTCTTCTTGTATTTCTTGGTCCTTGAAGATGGGACCGATAGGCTGTGTCGAAACGTCGGTAATGAATTACCAAGATACGCTGCGTAATATCCCAGAAGAATGCAGATGACATGGTCTTCCATTTCATTCCTCGAACCTTGTAAATATACACAAAGAGTTATCCCAAATTAAAAACTGTGTTTGGAATTAGAAATACGTAGGTGTAGGATACAACACCATCAAACATGCGGTTTTGTCATTCACGGTATTACGAGTACTTACAATGTGCCATCATGTGTCAGTGGCCCATATGCGTTTTAGCCACAATACAATTTCACTAGTGAACCAGTGTTTGCACATTTACTAAGGCGTAGTGCAGAGATTGTCAATTACACAGCGTGCCTGTAATTCCATGATGCCGCAGTGTGAATAAACTCGTTGTTAGTCCACCATGTTTTTCCCTCTAGGAAGCGTATTTAGGGGAAAGCTTGTGTTTTATACTGGTCAGTTTGTACTTTACACACGCCGGACAGCCGGACAAATATAGGCTGTATATAAAGTCAGTATTTCTTTTAAAAATAAAGTTATATGCCGTCGTTTTTAAACCCACGGAAGAGAGTCCTTCATAAGCAATTCAAAGTGAATGAAAAATATATTTGCTGCATTTCCTCGCGTATAAATTTTGATGTTTTGCTGGCCGTGTATCTCAGTATAATCTAGTAATTAACCAACTTGGTGCACAAAATCTTGTTTTGTAATACGTTTATTAAATGCCTCTACATGTTTCGAACACTATGTGCTTATCATCAGGAGGTCAAAATTGTATTATACAGCATCTGGTACCATCACACCTATAGGTGGCCGTCATGACAGGTGTGATGGTACCAGATGCTGTATAATACAATTTTGACCTCCTGATGATAAACACATAGCGTTCGAAACATGTAGAGGCATTTAACAAACTTATTATAAAACAATATTTTGTGCATCAAGTTGGTTAATCACTAGGGTCGCGTATAAAATTCCACCTATTCTAATTCGCGCCCTGAATATACAAAATGTTGCCAGAAAAAAGAAAAGACTATCGATTGTACTGTTAACCCTTGATTTATGAATCACGTTTCGAGAAAGATTATGTGTATTTCAATAAAATTGCCACTATTCAAAATTGGACATTTTTTTGGATAAACGAATATTAATAAACACGAAACTGAGAATTTAAATTGAACAAAATTGTACATTTGCTCTTTCCTCCAATAGTGAAATTCCTGTTGGAAAGTAATAGTTTTTTTCATCCCATTAGCACAAAAATATTTTGTGTCACAATTCTGTGTTCCACGGTGCAACAGCCCCCAGTGGGCCAGGGGCTCCTCATTTTCAAGGCTTTATGACGACACGCCAGAAACACCACACTCGGTGGAGCTCCTCTGGACGAGTGATCAGCTCGACACATTGATCCCTACCTGACAACACAAAACACTAGCAAGAGAAAGACAGCAATGCATCCGGCTGGATTCGAACTCGCAATCCCAGCAAGCAAGCAGCTGCAGAACCACGTCTTAGAACGCGCGGCCACTGGGATCGGTTTTGTGTCTTAAAAATTTACACAAAATTCTTGTCTTGTATAGCTAAATAAAAATCACTGCATGTTTCGACGTGTTCAGCTCATCGTCAGGTGACGCTTGTTTAAAAATGCGGGAAGGTAGGTGATATCGAACACAACCAACAACTAAACAACCGTCACAGTCACCAAAAACTGAATTTTCTACACACGTGCCACTTGACTCACATATCAAAACACAGAACATTCCGGACGTGCTGAACAGGCAACATTATCAAAATACCACAACACAACACAACACCAAGCAAACATGAAGATGAAAAATACCTTATAAGCAGAAAAGTACACAATATAGAACATGACATCTAAAAACATACTGAATTTTTTAAACAAACACCACCCAAAGATGACCTACATAGCTCGAAACCTGCTGTGATTCTTTATGTATATATCTAAGATCGAATTTTATGCAGACATCTGTGACACAGCACAGATTGTTGGTCTGATAGGTTAAAGTCCCTGTCACTTTTCGGCTGGAATTTCATTAAATAGCACAACGGGATGCCAACAGTTGTAATACTTTGATAGAGTTTCAGTCTTACACGCCAAGTCAACTGATTACTTAAAGTTGCTTCTGAAATCAGGCATCAAATATGAGAAGTTTCCAAGGAATATATCATCTTCTGTGCCATCAAGGTCATGTGTGATGTTGCATTTCTTAACCAACGCACACCAAATACTGAACAGTGCGAAATTTACCGCCCCCTCTGCCTCCCAAATTCCCTTCCTGCCTGGTGACACTAAGAAAACTTCAACTACGCCACAATGAACACAGATGTAAGAGTGAAAACACACCGACCACTCTCTGTCGAATAGTGTCAGTTAACAGTAAATGCACTTTGCATCTGCATCCCGCAAGCCGCCCTCAGTTGCACTAAACTGGTACATTGTTAGATGTTACGACAATTATGGCAGCTGAAACACGTGAAAGTCGAAAGAGTTCCTGAAGCTTCTGTGTTCATGTCTGTCCCAAGTCTGAGTGTTGTGGATATTGTAGCCAAACATTTTTTTGTGCATTTGCTAAACAGGCAAAATGATTGCCAGCCCTCAGTTATGGGCGGCTCGAAACCACCCGTATATATCAGAATGACGACTAAGTGTAGTGGTCACATTTCGAGTCCTTGCCGTCCGTCAAAAAAAAAAAACCTAACAGCACAGTCCCATCCAAAAAACTTCACTGAGGGACGGAAGATCATTGCTACAGAAATCTTTAAGGTTCGAGTACATTATTAGCAACCGACACAGGAAAATGATAGTCTAGTTGGCTAATTCCTAAAACGCGTGGGCACTACATCAAGTAATTGTAATGTAACATAGGGTAAAGGGACGTTCTGATATACGAAAGAAAAGCCCGAGCCGTTAAGTCTGGTGTATACCATAGTGAGTTGTCTTGACGAGATATGCATATAGTTCATCATTAACAAACGAGGAGGACAGGTGTTTATTGAGGTGCGCTAGTGATAAGCTCAATAAAATGTTATAGCTATGCCACTGAATTCCTAAATCTGTTCACGTGACTCCATATACAGAATGACAGCGGTAATAAAATATAAATTAAGATGTTACCAACAAAAAATTTATCAAAATTCGATGAACCCCACCCTATCCCGAAGAAGTCGCAACTACTATACTGAGCTGGACAGGGACACAAACGTTCATAGGCGGTGAACGTGTACAACATGAATAGTGTTTAGTGTAGTTTTCGTGCCGTGTGATCCTATTAGTGATAACAATATAAGGTATAGGGGTAGAAAATTTATTATTATTATTATTATTACATATTTTGTTGAAACAAAATTGAAAATCAAATTGATTCTAGTCTGTTTTTGTTTGTCGTGTATTTTTCCTGTGTCTTTGTATTTGTGTATTCATTTATGCGCATGTTTCTTTACTAATTTGCCTTGTGTTCTAGCCTGAATGTCAATAAACTGAATTGAATTGAACGGAATGGAACTCTACTACCAGTATATTCAAGAGCAGAGCGTCTCTTTGACTATTCCTTACTTTAGAATTTTCAGTACGATCCGTGCTCTTTGTTACTGGATGTGGTTTTGTTTGTGGGTTGTTATTTGATGTATTTATGTTGTGTTCTCTGTGAAACAGGCCTTATTGGGTGTTGTACAGCACGTGGGAGTTAAAGGTCTGTATTGAATTGAATTGAATTGCTGAACCCACTTGCTGTTCATTTACATCTTCAAAAGAGCTTGTCACTGACATAAAATCCAATCCATTCTGTAAATCTATTATACTTAACATCCATTTTATTATTAACTCCCTATCCACATTCATGTCTCCAAACTAGGCTCTCCCAATTTAAGATTTCAGGGTGAGTTTCTGTATGAATTTCTTATATCCCCATATGTGTTGCCAGTGAATATGCCCCCAGAGGCTCCTAGAATAACGACGACGATCCGAATTTCAAGTAGGCCTGTTTGTCTGTTACTCACAGCTTTCCAAGTAATCTATCCTATTCCCAGACCAGCTGTGACATTTGTTAATATGCTGATGTTATGCGACGACAAATCGCAAGACCCCTTCCCAAATTACAATGTGCAGGACCATCCGTTGTAGCTGTAAGCAATTGCTTATTCAGTAATACACAAACTACCTCCGCTTCCTCATGGATATTTCACATTCCCAATCAGCATCACAGTATCCTGTACAGCACATAAAAATCTGAAGAACGAATAACATTGATTTTAATAAATTACATTGTGATTGTGTAATGAATAACAAGGAGTGATAACAGCCAAATTCTCTGTTAGCATGCAGGCTTAAACACATGGCTTTATCAATTGTGGTTGACTTTTATATTGCCAAGGGTAAGGAGTTAAATTGATCTTGTGTTTTTCTTTCAAGGTTTTCCTTATAGAGGAGCAGGAAACTCAAATGTGAAATGTTTGCTTCTAGGTGTACTAGATACGACTGTCATCTGCAGCTAGGCGTCGTTTAAGCCTTTTGCGTTCTGAGTACACACCACGTCGCAGTGACGAGGGACTCACCAACACATTAGACTGTACCCTGTTTAACCCAGTTCAGATATCTGAATATCGAAATAGGATATTCTACCTTGAAAATAGGATTATGAGAACTTAAGGCATTGGATGTATCTTCCTTTATCTTGGGTAATCAGATATTTGAAACTGAATGGAATGATAAATACTTGTTAGTGGTAAAGAATGAAGACATTTCAGTACGCCTGTTGGAATCTTTCCTTTATCGCTATTTGAACATAACGTTATAGTGAAGGTATTCACTTCACACTGTGTGCACTGGAAACAACATAGCCGCAGAGTGAACCTGTTTATGTCGAATTATGGACAAATAACTCTTTACCGCGACTCACATTGTCCACTGCTGATATATGTGTATAGTTACTTATTCGCGTGAAGATCTGCGTAAACGACTCAGTAAGATTCATGTTACAGTCTTCTAGGTTATGACACACGCAGTTTGGTACCCAGTACAAGCGTTTTGGGCTGCTTTCATATGCAGAGTAGATGTGACATTTTGGTACCGAGTACCAGCTTTTGAGGCTTCTTACAATTGTAGAGTAAATGTGGAAACCATGGTTCTTACTTCTAGCGGTAGGGGCTGCTTAACATCTGGAGTGTAGATGCGGGCACTTTGACACTGTGTACCGGCGGTTGGGGCTGCTGACGTCTGCAGAGTATACGCTGACAATTTGGTACCGGGTAGCAACGGTTTGGGCGGCTTACGTGGTACATCTGTAGAGTAGATGTGGACAGTTCGTTCTTCCGAAACTTTAGTATCCATTTGCTATACTATGAATATTTTAAATAAGAAGGCATTAGTATTTAGCGTTACTGCCTTGAAAGCAGAGGATTTCTCCCGACGACTTCTAGTGTAGACCAGATGCCATATACTCCTAATGGCTTCGTCTGTTATGTGGTCTGTGAAATTACACTTGCGGACCGGCAGAGTCTTGACGTCGTTCTTCAGCTGAGCGATTGGAAGAAGGCATCAAAACATGTTCGTAGGAAAACAGCGGGAACCATTACTAGAAAATTGTATTTTGATCATGGAAAAGCATTATGATGACCTAGGACTTCACTGCATGGTAATTAGTAATATGAAATCAGAGGGTCTCACAGTGTTGTTGATGAAGATTACTGTCTTCTTGGAAGACATCCTGGTGACTGGTAATTTAATTGAATTATCGACGTTTTGGAAGCAACAGAAAAGGATTTGGATGCACTCCAATAGACGTCGGATGTACCAATTATTCATCTGAAAATTGAAGTTTTGCAGCGCATTTTCAGCAAAAGGGACTTAATAAGTTAACTTGAAAGCTGCTTTGTTAAGTTCATGGATTGTGTTGTTACGAACAAGACGTCATTGTGTGTGTACGGAAATGAGAAGCAATTTCAGCACTCGGTCATTGCCCTGTTGTAGGTATTTTTAGATTGTCTGGATTGACCGTCTATAACCACAAGGTATTCCAGACAGACGAAATCTTCCTCAGGCACAAATTCGAAACGGATGACACGGCGATGTGTTAGCCGAGAACCTATAATGTGCTCAGTGTAAAGTACGTAGTAATGTGTGCTTATTACGAAGACGTGGTTGGAAGCTCCAACATGTTTCACGCGAACTTAATCCTGTGATAAGCGGAGTGATTCAAAGATGAGTTGGAATAGTTTTGTGAACTTGAGTAAAATAGACTAATTGAGACTCCTATTTCCATGCCTCCGTTCGTGCGCACGCTATGCTTGTTGGAAGAGGTCGTTTTCCGCAGTTTTCTCTCATGAATTGCATTTCGGTGCGCCTAACATAAAAATGACTGTCTCTTTCTCCTTCTCCCTTCACTTAAGGGCTGGGCGAATCAGTATAGAAACTAATTAAAAACTTTTCGTACAAACGTAACGTTTAAATACCAACTGACAGAAAAAAAAAGTGGATAAAACCCACGCTACTACGTTATAGTGCGTTACAACGAAAAAGAAGGAAAACACATGCAGTGACGAAATATACAGTTTTTTTTTCATTGTGTCTTTGATATTTTGTATGCTACAGGTTATTACATCATTAAAATTGCCTATAAAATACATACCAGCCAGTTATATTGGAAGCGCACTGTGTTCTGAGTCAGTTACGAACTGAATCTTTAACTAAAACTATTTTAATTTTAGTATTCATGGGGTTAATACTGTGTTCTTAGATACCGTGTTTTGTATTCTGTCTCTTGCGCCTCCTTCTACTATTGCGCTGCCTTCCGTGTCTCGCAGATTAAGGTGTTAACAGGGTAGTCTGAATGCTGTTACGTGCCTTAGCTTATGAAAGGAAGGAAAATGTTAAGAACATTTCGAAAGTTGTTTCATTTTGAGTCAAGACTTTTGTGAAGCATGACAATTTTAACGGAATTCTTAAAAGGCGTAATTCCATTGCGACCTGCTATGAATTTTGTTTCAAAAACGTAGTGTGGGACACGAAGGTGAACAGAGCTTTGTACCGGGTTTGAAAATCCTTCATGAGAAATCTCACTTCTTCACAACGAACCGAATAATTGCAACGCAATCCCGTGTTCCGTGACAGGAAACTTACCTGAGTAAAATGACGAAAGAAAGCTGCTTCAAGTATATTAAAAAATTTTAAAACAAAAGACCAATTCTTTCGTCTATGTATGAGAATTTTTGTGAAATAGGATAGCTTGTCTGGTAGCAGGATTTTGTAAAATTAATGGAAACCGTATGTGGATACGTAATGAGTAAGAAAGATATTAAAAATGAATTATGGAGCTGACCTGAAACAGAAAGTGATGAATGGCGATTTTGTATCAAAAGAATGGATATGAATTTGTACATAAACCTGGTAGACGTTAGAGAAAACAGGAAAGAAATACAGGAAAATGTTTGTAAAAAGTAATTTGTTATAAAAAATACAAATGTTGATATAGATGATCTTACACCGTGACAACCACGATTTGAATCTTTACCGGTCGACACGGTGTAATGTCCGAGAAGATCTGAATCGTTAACGACACCAATTTAGAAACCTCTAGTCTCTGTATGTGGAATAAGTCAACAAAGTGTGACATCTACCAAAATTAGGCTTTCCTGTTGCGGCTATCCTGATCAACATAATTACTATTCAAAATAAATTTTGAACTGACTAGACCCAGAATACGTTCCGGTGTTTCTATCGGCCATTCTTTCCATGTCGACAGCATTAATTTTGGCTCACGTAAATTAAAATTGTTATTATTTTTGGGCTTTTTGATCTAAATTGTATAAGAGAAACATTATGTGAGATTTATTTATATTTTGGATAAATATTCTTAAAATTAATTGAAATTATTTCGCTTTACAAACCAAAAGGAAAACTCTATATAAGCACAAAGTTATTTGTTGTTATTTCTGTGTGTGTGTGTGTGTGTATGCGTGTGTGTGTGTATGCGTGTGTGTGCGTGCGCGTGCGTGTATGCGCGCGTGTGTATGCGTGTGTGGGTGTGTAAGCGTGTATGCGTGTGTGTGTGTATGCGAGTGTGTGTGTGTATGCGCGTGTGTGTATGCGTGTGTGTATGTATGCGTGTGTGTATATGAGTGTGTGTGTGTGTATGCGTGTGTGTATATGCGTGTGTGTGGGTATGTATGCGTGTGTGCGTATGTGTGTGTGTATGCGTGTGTGGGTGTGTAAGCGTGTGTATGTGTGTGTGTATGCGTGTGTGGGTGTGTAAGCGTGTGTGTGTGTGTGTGTGTGGTGTGTATGCGCGTGTGTGTATGCATGTGTGTGTGTATGCGTGTGTGTGTGTGTATGCGCGCGTGTGTATGTGTGTGTGTATGCGTGTGTATATGAGTGTGTGTGTATGTATGCGTGTGAGTGTGTGTGTACGCGTGTGTGCGCGTGTGTGTATGTGTGTGTATGCATGTGTGTGTGTGTGTGCGTGTGTGTATTCGTGTGTGTGTATGTGTGTGTGTGTGTATGCGTGTGTGTGCGTGCGCGTGCGTGTATGCGCGCGTGTGTGTGCGTGTGTGGGTGTGTGAGCGTGTGTGCGTGTGTGTGTGTGTGCGCGGGGGGGTGGG
>Ga0136643_10019556_pt1 | contig 10233 bp, 5 predicted proteins | sample TergutLab28metaG_FD_96883 | JGI IMG/M metagenome (GOLD analysis project Ga0136643, IMG submission 96883) | Labiotermes labralis P1 segment gut microbial communities from Petit-Saut dam, French Guiana - Lab288 P1 (version 3) (version 3) | ecosystem: Host-associated > Arthropoda: Insects >... | reverse complement strand
TATATACCATGTTTAAAATATTCAGTACCTGTATTTGTTGAATAAATATATAAAATGCAACTTTAGAGGTTAGCGGTGCGGTACGACCACTATAGTTGACATTAGGCGTCAAAAGGTTAAGAATTGTGATATTTAATTCTCATAATAATTATAATTTTAATCACATATAGAATTTCTACCATATAAGGTGAAGCATAAGCTGCACATGCTAAAAAAACTTATGAGCTTCCTGAAGATGGCCAACAGCTAAGGCTGAAACATGTGGGAGCATTAACAAATAAAGAACATTGTGCAGCAAGTTGGTCTTAAATTTTGTATGTATCTCCTGCATATGTCTGTGCTCACTTAACATACAAGAATGAAGTAGGAATATTCCCTGCACCTACATCATTCAGTTTAGCATAAAAAAGGGAGAGTTTATGTTTAATGCCAATGCTGATGTCATTTTCTGACTCTTCTCTCATCACAAAGTACCCTTTATAATAGGAATGGTAAAGGCAAAGTGTTCCCGTTACAGGCCCGGTGTGGCCCACAGGGTGGGTAGAGGTATAGCACTACTCTTCCATGACCGCGGCACTAGAAGGGGGTGAGTGGTCAGCAGCATGCCTCGGCCGCAATCTACCCCCAGGGAAAGACCCGGTACCCATTGTACAGGAGGCTGGGTGGGCCCCAGAGCCAGTCTGGATGGGCAGAAAATCTCGTCCCCACCAGGATTCGATCCCGGACCGTCCAGCCTGTAGCTCAGTCGCTATACCGACTGAGCTACCCGGCCCACATAATAGGGAAGAGGGTTCCCATATATGAATTGTTTTGACATAGATGGCACTTTGCTGGTATGGAAGGCTGATGTATGTTGAGGACTCTGTAATTTGTCTTGTCATGCACCGAAGGACGTAACGTGCTGTCTTTTTCTGTTGTGGTGGACAGAGTGACAGTGGGACAGGTGTTTCTCCTTTTACATCTGTTTCGCCTGTCAGTATCATTATACCAATGCTCCATATTCATATTCCATGTCATGACCACTGATGCTATATAATTAGTAATTGACAGCATCTTTAACTAGAATATTGTTTACCAAAGATGCATTTTTATTGACCTGTGCCATAGTATACCAAAAAGGAAGATACTTTGTTCACTTTTTTAACACCAAGAACAGGCAGGGTATCTTGATGGGGTTGATGCATAATTTAAAATGCTGGTGAGACATCTTGCTTCATTTACGTTATATTTTCAGGTCTATTTGGAACCTCGATTTATGTGTTGCACTTCTTCCACCAGTATATGACCTCATCCAGAGTAAATATGAAATGTAAGTATTCCATTTATTTCTTTCTGTTTTGAACTGACAGTCTATAATTCTTGAACTGATATTCTACTTGTGAACCCTTCCTCATTGAAAACTGTTTTAACAGTCAAATCCAGGTCTTTGTTAATATAACAAAATATTAAACTGAAATCAGTCCAAGTTCTGGAAAGCCTGTAAATTTGTCACTGAGACTTCATTGTTGCAAAGTCCATATTGTCAGTGCTTATCTGGCATGTTTTCAGATGTTCACTGATTCATGGCAGAACAAATTTTTGGATTTTTTAGCTTTATCTGTGATCCCTGGTATAGGCTCTAGAAACTCCTCCTTTAATTGCTAAATTAATTGGCTTATTGCTAATCCAACACGATTGGTTGTGCAGCTGTCACTACTTTAAATTAAACTAATGTAACCAAAGTTCTAGTCCTTTCTGGTTATCATATTGCTGACTGTGAGGTGTGTTAGTTATGTGGTGATGTGTGACAGAGAGAGAGCAGGATGTTACATGTGCTAGGTGTATGTGATATGTGGCAGAGAAAGAGAAATGTGTGAACCGTGCTTCTGAAATATGTGTTGGATTCCAATCAAGAACATGTCAACATTACTGAAGAAGGTGAGACTTAGGGTTGTGGTTTGATTGTAAAAGTGAATCATTTAATGACATTCTCCCAATTAATAAACCTAATTTGTTGAATTAAAAAAATGTGTGAATGTGGTTTTGCCACCTCTTCTGGTGCTGTTATTGAGAAATTTGCCACGTAGGCCATGGCGTTGTCCTGCATGAAGTAACCGTACGTTTTTTTCTTCTCTTAATTCCTTGATTAATTGTGTCCATATTAATTGAATGTAATTTATTGTTTCTTTGGAAAGCATGAGCCATTTGATTTTTTATGTACTCATTGTATGCAAGGACTCTGAGTTTACAGTTATGCAGGGTAACTTCATGCGATGTATGAGAATGTTTACAGCACTCGTATCTGTTTTTTTTTTTGGGGGGGGGGTGTCTATTATCTTTGTAATTATTATAAACCATGCCTTATGCAAGCACAAGACATTCTTTATATTTCTTCTTATCCAGCATGGACCCTGTCATTTAAAATTTGTCCACTGTTCTCTTTGTTGTTCTTCTAAACAGTACTGTAGATGTAGGTTTTTTTTAAAACCTTTCATTGACTTCTTTCCATGATGCATACTGAACAAAAAACTGCAGGTGAACATTGCTTGCTGAGCTAAATAAATTTCACAAGCTTACTCAGAATTTGGGTAATAAGAGATGACCAAGAAACCATCACAACAGGTTGGTTATCAATGGTGACATCACATGGATTTTGTTGACTATCACATGTACACCCACCAGGGTTTTCTAACATGCTGGTACATGTTAAATCTGTCTGTAGAATGCCACATCTTTGCTGTTGTCCCATAGGAAGCAGTGTACTGTTACGTGCCAAAGCAAAACACAGGGCGATGATAAGTTCCTCATTCGTAACAGCAATGATGCCGAGAAACACTTAATGAGTTTTACAGTGGTATTTTGGCCATGTTAAAGATTTACAACATTACTTAAGATTGTATGGCATGTAAACATGTATTTGTTAACCAGAAATGAGAGTGCTGATGTAGTTTAAATATTTTATTCTCATAGGGAAGTAAGCAATGTTTACTTGTGATGCACCATATCGATGCTGCTAATTGGTTTCTTGACAACTAAATGTATGACCGTCTAGTGTAGTTTCTGTGCTGTTAAGGTTATTTGTCTGAGATGTGACAACCAGAGTGGATGACGTATCTCTTGTGGGTTTCTTTGAATTGTTGGTACTGATCTGCCAGGATACATGGCAAACAGTATGGTGATCCTGTGGAACATTTTGGTCTTAGGATCTTCATAAATGAATTCTTTGATTTTATCTTTGGATGCTGATAAGTTATAAACACCTACCAGGGAGTAGTATTGCAGTGCTGATTTTTTTTTAAGCCGGATGGGGTGCTTTACAGGTGTTCTGCACGCTTGGTGCTTCTATTGTAATAAAACAGCAGGCAGTTAGGAAATTGGGGATCTGAAATACAAGAGCCAGTTACAAGGTACAACTATGTAGAAGTCTTGGTTTTATAATGATACACAAAATTTTGTAACGTGGTGAAGCCAGGAGTCTCTGTCCTAAATCATGCACAGGGCAAATGAAATCTGTTATGGGTAACACATCATTTTGTACAATTTACGGTTCAATTATTTGGTAAAATTAAAGAGAATATTAAGATTACTGTACTTTGTTGTTGTTGTCATCGTCATCATTATTGTAATTGTCATTGTTGGTATCCCCGGCGCTACCAGATTTTCTGAGTAGTAGTGGGTCTGGAACGGGGTCCACTCAGCCTCATGAGCCTCGTGAGGTCAATTGAGGAGCTACTTGAATGAAAAAAGTAGCAGTTCCAGTTCTAGAAAACAGAGATTAACGGCTGTGGGGACCCGTTGCGCTGACCACATGACACCCCTCTATCCGCAAAAGTTGGCACTAACTTCGCCGACTGGCGGCGGCCGCTCTGTCGGTATAGTTCGCGTGCGGACTAAGGCCACGGAGTTTAGTTTAGTTTATTACAGTGTTAATGTCCCCGTGGACATGTTACATGTTTCCATCTCCTTACGCTTGTGTAGCTAGTACAACAGTCTCTTCAAGAAACTGTTATGGATAAACTATTGGGTTTTCTGCTACAGCTATTATTGGACTACTAATAGGTCAAAGCTTACCATAGCTACATTGTAGACTGGTTGGAGACTTGGCAACTTTTGCATTCGGTGAGATTTTTTTATCCTGGGTGAGATTTTGCTGGAAACCACTGTTACTGCAGATTTGATGTATTTGTCAGTTGAAATTGTTTTTTGCCTTATTATTGTTTACAAGGGAAGAATGTGTTCACACCTGTACTTTCTCTTGAATATTGCAAATACTCTGCATCCAAAAGAGCTCAATAGGTTAAATTTCTAGTTAACATTACTGTTCAACTGCAGATTGATTGACTTCTTTGCAGATTTTCTGCAACCTTCTCAGTGTCTGCCTTCAAAGGAAAAGCATACACAATACCAGTTCTATAATTTTGAAGTCCCGGAATCTTGTATTGAACCTTTCTTGTAGCAGTAAATGCTCCTAGAATATTCTTGATTATATTCAGGAAAACTACGAGTATTGTCTGTGACATTTATTTTGTGTGGAAAGTTGATAAGGTTGTGCTGTTTGATTGATTTTCCTACAACTGAAGCTTCACTTTTAAAGTCTTGACATCTTTGTAATGAGTATATCTTTGCTTTTAGCCCTTTTTAATAGTATTCAAGAAGTTCTTCACATCCACAAGAAACAACACATTATTTATCTATCCTTGATCATCATTTATTTTCTTTTTTTTTCTTTTCTATGAATAATTCAGTCTCTTTCAGTAAACATAAAAACTTTTCAGAACAGATCCACAACTTAACAACCTCATATTGATGTGGTACATTCTTTCAACACGTATACTTTCTGTGTCTACCAGTATGCTATAAATTCATGATGGTGAAGGGCATTTGCACCAGTAAAATTTTCATTGTTGTCAATGTGTGGGATCATCAGAACATTTGGTGTGCTGTGCTTCTTGAAGAAGAATGCAGTGGAGACTATTAAAAAAAGATGTCACACAGTCAGCTGCAGTGTTTGCAGAAAGACTGATCCTTTTGAAAAGCTACTGTTTTTCAGGCAAAATATTTCTGCTGACTTTATTATACATTCATTCACATGCTCTGTATTCATAAGTGTGTTTGCTTTCTTCATAATACTGTGTGAAGTAGCAAAACTTGCACGAACTGCTCCTCCGTTTGATTTGGTATCATCTGAATATATTATGTTGCCATTGCAGATAAGGTGTAAGATTCTCAAATCTGCCATTTCTTTCTTGATGCCATACATACTGTGCATCATATTCATGACACTTGTTATTGGTACCAACTTTTATGCACTTTATTGTGTATATTAAATCACATACTGATTTTCACTCTGAAATGCATCAGAATGAAAATTGATATGTGATTTAATATGCACATTATAGTGCATGGAAGTTGGTTTCAATAAATAATGTTTTTGTCTTCTGTTTGTTTCATGTCAAGAATACCAAACAATTGTTGTTTAAAATTTTGTAATGACATCACAAATTGGGTACCTTCAGCACTGATGTCCCATTATTATAAATGAAACAAAAAGTATTACCATGCACTGCAGTGAAGAATATGTTGTCCCTTCTTCTTAAAATACACGACCCTCATCTATGATTTCTTCTTTTTCATTTTTGATGCAGACATTATGGGTGGATTGTGGTACTGTTTCCAACAGGGGGACTGGCTCTAGGGACCAGCCAGCCACCTAGTCAGTAACGGGCACTCTTTCCCCAGATATTAAATGGTCGGGGCGTGAAGCTGTCGGGCGAAAAAACTTAAAACAAAAAAAAAATAAATTATTCTCCGCTGTAACTAGCCACATTCTACAGTTACAGCAGGATCAATTCAAGGGTCACAAGACATGAACTGGCCGGCCGCATGTTTGCGACCCCTGGGTTAAGCCCTGAAGGATCCGGGGTTCGAACCCTGTCAGGAGCAAGAGGTTTTTCTCTTCTCTAAAAGTCCCTAACGGTTACCGGGCTCACTGAGCCTCATATTCAGTTGGTATTGGGGTTCTTGGCCGGAGTAAATCGGCCGGGGCGTAAAGTTGACCTCTCACCTCCATCAAGTGCCGCGGTTGCGAATGAATGGAGATATATCCCTACTCCATGTATATGCCGTAATGGGGTGGACAGGGTAGGGCGCCGAGAGCGGGTTCGGCCTCCGGTAAAAAAAGAAAATTTCGCCCCTCACCCCAGCAAGAGCAGACCGGCTAAAAATCTCTATACTAAGTCTGAAAGACTCTCATTTGCCGAATGACTCGGACTTGGTCTGAAAGGGTTGATTTGTACAATTGACGGATTATGATACTGCTGAGAAAACAAAAACATGTGCTACTTAGTCGGGCTCCGGGCCCCCTTCCGGATCGCCGGGTCCGGTAATTTGTATCGACTTATCACCCGCTTCGTCGGCACTGGGACAGGGCAGCTTTATCTCTTCTCTTTCTTTCTCTTTTCCTTTTCGTTTTTACTTTTTATTTATTTATTTTTTGACAGGGCTGTGGTACCTGTGTCTGTTTGCTTTAACATTACACAACACATTTAGACTAAAGAATTTATTCTTCTTTTTCTCCTCCTCCTCTGTTGTTGGCAGGAAAAAAAACAGTTGTTTCCCTAAACAATATGTGGCTGATATTTGTAATTGAGATGCGGCGTGTTTTCTAGGAACTAAGAACACAATTTCAAATATTGTGTATGCGGCTTCGCTCTGTACAGGGTTGTTAATACAGCACGATGTACTTTCAGTACACTAGTCACCGTGGAAATACGTTTGTTATACCGTGTGATGAGTTCAGTGGCTGTTCTTACAGCCTTTCATCACTTTATCTGTTGTTTCTTTTGTTTCCAGCGTCGAAACAACATGTGGGAGGCCATAGATTTAAACGTCATGACATACAGCAATGAAGCTTAAGAACACGACACTGACTTCTTTTATATATACATAGGGAATAGGCTGCAACAAAGATATGATGAGATTCCTCCATTCGGAGAGTAACTACCAAAAGCAGCACTGCATATGGTGCAGTGACGTATTAGGAGCCATGTTAGCTCAGTCGGTATAGCGAGTAGTCTACGGACTGGATGGTTTGGGGATCGAATCCCGACAGCGGTACAATAATTGTCTCTTCTCCAAAACGTCCAGGCTGGGGCTTCTGTTGGATGGGTAGAGGGGTTCTTCCGCGGGGGTGAAGCGGCCGGGACGTGATGTTGACTACTGACCTCACTCTAGCTCCTAAGCCAAAAATGAGTAGAGTGATACCTCTGGTCCACCTATATGCCGTCATTGCGTGGATAGGGACAGCATCGGCTTTACCTTTCCATTTTACAGTGTATCTTCATTGTATTACTTCTGAATATATGGCCTGATGGGAATCGTTTGGTTGTCACATTACGGCTTCTGGCCGTTAAATGCGATAAATGGTGTTTGTAATTACGTTAACTGTTTTGTTACCTCCATCGGATAATTGCGAATTTCATTGCATTTCTTCCCTGAAGGCACCAGAGTGAACATAAGCAGAGATCAAATACGTGGCGATGAGTTCCTCGTCTCGTTTGTAGTAACAGAACGATGCCTTAAGAGGCTTACCCGTCCTCAGTTACGTACACTAACAGCGGGCGCTGGGAAAATCAGAAAAGTGACACAAATGCGCTTGGTGATGTGGTTTGGGTGTCTTTGTCATTTGGACAGACGGCGTTTAAATTTCGTGTTCTGTGATTTGGTCTTCACGTTGTTAAAAGGGAACTTGGAATATGAAACGCCCTAAGAGCGGTTGCCATAATTACAGACATAATGAAATTAACACGTGTGATGGGTACTGCCTTTACAGCGTTGAGATTATCTTTACACGAAGTCCTCATTATCAATCCACTTTTCCCACCCATGCATGAAACACTCTGTGCCGGTCGCGTGAAACCCTCTGCTGAAGCGTCGGGGCTCTACACTCACGCTGTGTTTCAGCCCGTCGTCCGCAAAACGGCGTCCTCGGAGTGCATCCTTCAGTGGGCCAAAGAGATGAGGGTCAGAGGGAGGATGAAGGAGAAGAGTCCACCCTACTGTTGCAGTTTCCTCTCCTGTCGGCAGACCGGTGTGCGGTCTGGCGCTGTCATGCAAGTGCACTTGATTCATATTCCTGTTCAGCCGAACCCTTCGAAATTATTTTTTTCCATCTTCTTCAGTGTCTGCACCTATCGCTCGGAATTGAATGTCGCACCTCTCCCCAAGAATTACACTAACAAGGTGCCTTTATTGTCCCAGTAGTCGCCAGTAGTCTGCATCTTGAATTTTTTCTTCCCTGGCGGCGACTGAAAATACGATACCATCTATCGTCTTTTCGTCAGTGGACCGTAATGATGTACGCGGCTTTCATCACTGGTTATTATTCCTGACATAAACATCTCCGTTTTTCGCGCTGTTTTGTGTTCTAATTTGAGTATTTTCGGCGCCCACTTTGCACAGACCTTTCTGTAGCCACAGTCTTTGGTGATGGCAATATCCGCCGGTTTTCCAATCCCCGTTGCGGCCTCTTGTAATGCTGCAGTCATCACGAGTTTGCTCATCAACCTTGTCTTTGGTTTCCGCTGTCGGTGCCGCTGGTCGGCAGATGCGAGGCCTGTTCGCCAGTGCCTTTTTCGCCGTTCTTGAAACGACGGGCTCAGTGTCTGAGCGTCTATGGCATCCTTAACCATACACGCTTCTCTGACGTCTGTCAGTCTCCAACAAAAAATTCGTTCACCACTCTCTGTCCAGTACGTACGTCAACAACATGTCATTTTGCATGGCTACAGTACTGACCGCATGTGACTGACTTGATTAAGGCAAGAAACTCCCTCCTGGCGCCACATTTGAAAGAAAAAAATAAGACTTATTGGTTTCGTACATTGAAGGGCAGCAAGTATTCACCAGTTTTAGTATGATTCTAATGTGTTCAAGTCACAATTCACCCCTTATTTAGTAGACACTGGAGATTTGTGTTTGGAGAAAACAAAACATGTAATGAGTTTTGAGTAAGTCTTGTGCTTTCAAATTGGTATCGTTTCATATATGAAACCTTGTTTTCGAAGATAGTGTCTGAATTGTAAGGTATACATGGATAGTTTCTGGTAGTTTCTAAGGGTGGGTAAGTTAGTAACATTGCGGCTTAGATTGGTTTTGCTATAAAAAGATTGTAGTCCCTTTGCAACAACCGTACTTTGCAGTTCACTGTGCAGTGCCACGCACATATTCGTGTTAGTGGAGTGAAATGTAGATCATGGTGTACTAGGCTTTCCATTTCTTCACGCTTGTGAGAGAAGTACAGCTGCTACAGCTGACGGCCCTTTGTGCACTGGGTCTTCCAGTTCACGTTTGTGAGTGAAGTACAGCTGGTACGACTAACAGCTTATTTGAATTGGGGCTTTCATTTGTTCATGTTAGTGAGGGAAGTGTAATTGCTACAATCGACAGCTGATTTTGAACTGGGATTATCAGAGTGAAGTACCGCAGCTACAACTGACGTCTGATTTTAAACTGGGACTTGCAGTTCATGTTTGTGAGTGAATTGTATTTGCTACAATCGACAGTTGATTGCGAACTGGGATATCCATTTCTTCGCGTTTGTGGGTGAAGTACAATTACAACTGAATACTCGTTGTGAACTGGAATTTCCATTTCTTCGCGTTTGTGGGTGAAGTACAGTTACAACTGGTGGCTCATTGTGAAGTGGGATTTCCATTTCTACGCGTTTGTGGGTGAAGTACAATTACATCTGATGGCTCATTGTGAACTGGGTATTCCATTTCTTCGCGTTTGTGGGTGACGTACAGTTACAACTGAAGACTCATTGTGAACTTGGATTTCCATTTCTTCGCGTTTGTGGGTGAAGTACAATTACAACTGAAGACATTGTGAACTGGGATGTCCATTTCTTCACTTTTGTGGGTGAAGTACAATTACAACTGAAGACTCGATGTGAACTGGGATTTCCATTTCTTCGCGTTTGTGGGTGAAGTACAGTTACAACTGAAGACTGATTGTGGACTGGGATTTCCATTTCTTCGCGCTTGTGGATGAAGTACATTTACATCTGATGGCTCATTGCGAACTGGGATTTGCATTTATTCGCGTTTGTGGGTGAAGTACAATTACAACTGAAGACTGATTGTGAACTGGGATTTCCATTTCTTCGCGTTTGTGGGTGAAGTACAATTACAACTGTAGACTCATTGTGAACTGGGATTTCCATTTCTTCGCGTTTCTGGGTGAAGTACAATT